>ERZ780053.322-NODE-322-length-19336-cov-2.13583_pt1 | contig 19336 bp, 10 predicted proteins | sample MGYA00511088_ERZ780053 | MGnify/ENA primary metagenome ERZ780053 (study PRJEB29588, sample SAMEA2150866) | human gut metagenome | biome: human gut; feature: human-associated habitat; material: faeces | place: Denmark | collected 2008/2010 ...
TATATTATAACTGCAGGAAAATATATGAATATCTAAAATAAAGTGTGAATTATGAATATTAACCCAAAACAGATGAAATTTTCAATAAGAAAGATTAGTATGCTTGTTGCGATAGCAACTCTTCCTGTTAGTCTTCGAGCTCAAGAGATACCTATATATAGAGATGCTTCAAAGCCGATAGAAGAACGCATTGATGATGCTTTGTCTCGTATGACTCTGGAAGAAAAAGTCGGATTGCTTCATGCTGACAGGAGCTACGGTTCGGCAGGTGTCCCAAGATTAGGCATTCCGGAAAATAATTTGTCGGATGGTCCGTCGGGATTACGGCCCGAAATGGTATGGCAAACATGGATTCATGCCGGGATGTCCAGTGATTCATGTACGGCGTTCCCCGCTCTCGTATGTCTTGCTGCAACATGGAATCCAGAGATGGGACATCTTTTCGGAAAAAGCCTTGGTGAAGAGGCTCTGTATAGAGATAAAAATATGCTTCTCGGGCCTGCTGTGAATATCTTCAGAACCCCAATGAATGGTCGCAACTTTGAATATATGGGTGAGGATCCGTATCTCACATCAAAGATGGCTGTTTCATATATTAAAGGTGTACAGGAAAACCATGTATCAGCTTGTGTAAAACATTTTGCAGTTAATAATCAGGAAACCAAGCGTACGACGATAAATACTATTGTGGATGAACGTACATTGCACGAAATCTACTTTCCGGCTTTTAAAGCTGCCGTACAGGAAGCTGGTGTGTGGGCCGTTATGGGAGCTTACAACAAATTTAATGGTCAATATTGCTGCCATAATTCTTATCTTCTAAACGATGTATTACGTGGGGAATGGGGATTCGATGGAGTAGTTGTTTCAGATTTTGGTGGTACTCATGATACTCAGGAGGCTATAGATAATGGATTAGATATGGAGTTCGGAACGGATCTTGGTTCGCTGGAGGCATTTCAGAATTACCGCCTCGGCAAGCCCTACTTAAAATTGCTGAAACAAAATGAGACAAGTGAAAAGGTCTTGAATGAAAAAGTCAGACGAGTTTTACGGATGATGTATCGGACTAATATGTCGGAAGGACGTCCATGGGGAACTCTTGCTTCGGAGGAACATGCAATGGCTGCACGCAAAATTGCTGAGGAGGGGATTGTTCTTTTGAAAAACAACAATAAAATTCTACCGGTAAATATTGGATCTTTAAATAGGATACTTGTGGTCGGTGAGAATGCTGTGAAAATGATGAGCCGGGATGGCGGATCTTCAGAAGCGAAATCAAAATATGAGGTCGTACCTCTTGAAGGGATTCGCAAATATGTTGCTGATAGGATCGAGGTAGACTATCAACCGGGGTATTCGTCAACTGCTTCAAAATCAGTAAACGATAGTTTGCATACAGAGGCGGTGAAGGCGGCCAAAGGAGCAGATATTGTTTTGTATATAGGTGGAATGAACAAGAATCTGCATATGGATTGTGAGGGAGTGGATAGAGAATCTTATAACCTTCCATATGAACAGGATGCGTTGATAGCCGACCTGAGTGTAGTAAATCCGTCTTTAGTGGCAGTGATGGTTTGTGGAAATGCTTATGCTATGCCTTGGCATAAGAAAGTCCCGGCTATAGTTCAGGCGTGGTATGGAGGGACAGAAGCCGGTAATGCAATAGCGGATGTTTTGTTCGGTGAAGTCAATCCGTCCGGAAAATTACCTTTCTCATTTCCTGTGAAAATAGAAGATAATGCCGCTCATGCATTTAATGCATATCCGGGTGATGGTGAGACTGTGGAATATAAAGAAGGTATATTCGTGGGATACAGGTGGTTTGAGAAAGAGAAAATTAAACCCTTGTTTGCTTTCGGGCATGGACTCAGCTATACTTCATTTGATTATGGAAAAATTACACTTGATAAAAAAACTATAAAAAGTACTGACAATATAACTGTCACAATCCCGATAACTAATTCGGGAAATAGAGAGGGGGCAGAAGTTGTGCAATTGTATATTATGGATATGGAGTCATCATTACCTCGTCCGCTTAAAGAACTTAAGGGATTCAAGAAGGTGAATCTTGCTCCGGGAGAAACTGTAAAAGTGAATTTTACAATTGGAAAAGAAGCACTGAGTTTCTATACTCCTGAACGCCATGAATGGGTTGTGGAGCCGGGTAAATTTCAGATTCTTGTAGGTACTGCTTCTGATGATATTAGATCGTCTGCTACATTTCGTGTAGAACGGTAGATACTCTTATGAATATTTATCGGGATGGAAAGAATTTTAATGAGTTTAGATATTTATTATTAACTAAAAATGATGTTTAACCTTATAATAACGTATTTATGAAACTTAAAAAACATTTGTCTAACCTTTTAAAGGTTTTTATTTGCGTGGCTTTTATCGCATCAGCGATAGAGATTCATGCACAAAATGGGACTACAATGACGGTTTCCGGTACTATTGTTGATGCTGCCGGAATACCTGTAATCGGTGCTGTCGTTATTGATCCTGCCAATACATCAAATGGTTGTATTTCTAATGTGGATGGAGACTTTACAATGCAAGCGGCTGTGGGGAAAGTATTGAAGGTTTCCAGTATTGGTTATCGGGAGTATCAATTCACTGTACTTGCCCAACCTCAAAAGTATAAAATTGTGCTGCAAGAAGATAATGTAGAGCTTGAAGAGGTGGTTGTTGTGGGTTATGGTGTACAGAAAAAAGTGACTATGACCGGAGCGGTATCTGCTATACAGAATAAGGAAATAGTAACTACGAAAAATGAGAATCTTCAGAATATGCTTACCGGTAAGATTCCTGGTTTACGTATTGTACAAAATACTTCTGAACCCGGGCAATTCACCAATAAGATGGATATTCGTGGTTTTGGAACTCCTCTTGTTATTATTGATGGCGTGCCGAGAGATAATATGGCTAAAATAGATGCAGAAGATATTGAGAGTATTTCAGTACTGAAGGATGCTTCTGCTGCTGTTTATGGAGTGCGAGCCGCTAATGGGGTGATCCTTATAACGACAAAGAAAGGAACTAAAGGACATGCGAATGTGTCTTATTCCGGAAATATGACATGGCAGGTGCCGACGAACTTTCCTGATCTTGTAGAAGCAGCTGATATTATGACCCTTGTCAATGAGAAGGTGATCCACAATGTGGATGAAAGTGCCAACAGGACATATTCTCTTGAGGAGATAGCTGATTATCGCAATGGTATCAAGCGGGGAACGAATTGGAAAAATGAACTTTTCAGAAACTCAGCTCCGCAAACTCAGCATAGTATAAATATTTCAGGTGGGGGAGATAAAGTGACGTACTTTGCAAGTGCCGGGTATCAATATCAGGAGAGCTACTTGCGTTCCAATGCTATCAACTATGAAAAATTCAATCTTAGAAGTAACATTTCTGCTAATGTGACTAACAATTTGAAGTTTGATCTTAACATCTCAGGAATGATGGATGAGAGAGAATCTTCTCCAGCTAATTCAGGTGCGATTATTTATGAAGGATGGCTGTCATCACCTCTTGAACCGGTATGGTATGATGAGGAAAAAGGTATGTATGCAAGTCGCTTTAATCCGGCAGGCTACAACCCTGCTGCTTTGATGGATACCGATCTGACCGGACATTGTACTTATCAGAGTAAATGGTTTCAGTCTAATGCATCTCTTACATGGGATATTCCATGGGTTAAGGGACTTTCTGTTAGCGGAATGTATAGTTATGACTATATTGCTAATAATGATGATGAATATCGTAAAGCATATAATCTTTATGATACATCAGGGAATGCCATTGTGAAAGGTGCACAAACGGCAGCTCCTAATAAGATTTCCCGTTATTTCTATTCTAAACAGAATAATTTATGGCAGGCGCGCCTCAGCTATGACAATAATTTTGGCAAGCACAATGTGGGAGCATTGATCCTTATAGAGAATCAACACAAAGTTGGCGATAATTTCTATGGAAGTCGACAGGTTGCTTTGGACATGGATAAAGTTTTTGCAGGTATTACTACCAACCAGGAATTTAATCAAAATGCTGATCAGTCCGTTCTTTATGACAATGCTAATAGAGCTTTGGTAGGACGTTTGAATTATGATTACGCCGGGAAGTATATTGCTGAATTTGCTTTTCGCCACGAAGCTTCCTCTCTTTTCCCAAAGGAGACCCGTTGGGGATTTTTCCCTTCTGTATCAGCTGGTTATCGAATCTCTGAAGAAAAATTCTGGAAAGAATCTCCACTTAATTTTATTAATAATTTCAAGATAAGAACTTCATGGGGAGTACTGGGAGATGATAGCGCAGCTCGTTATCAACATATTACCGGATATAAATATCCATCAGATGGTGGTTCGGTTTTTGATGGGCAATATATCAGTACTTCCACAAGCACCGGTATTCCCAATAAAGCAATTACTTGGTATGAGTCAAGAACGTTCAATGTCGGAATAGATGCGGAGGCCTGGAATGGACTTCTTGGCGTAACAGCAGAATACTTTAATAGAAGACGAAGTGGACTTTTGACTACACGTGCCGGTTCTCTTCCGGGTGTTGTTGGAGCAACACTTCCTCAGGAAAATCTTAATGGCGACTTGACCCAAGGTTTTGAAATAGAACTTACTCACAGACACCATGTCAACGATTTCTATTATCAAATTAAAGGAAACATTGCTTATACAAGAACTAAAAATACACATGTAGAAACGAGCCGTGCCGGTAATTCGTATGAAAACTGGAAAAATAATACCAGCAATCGTTATAATAATATAACCTGGGGTATAGAGGGAGCCGGACGATTGGAAAGCTGGGATGAAATCTGGCATAATCCTATCTTTATAGCAAGGGGCTCTATATTGGGAGATTACGAATACCTTGACTGGAATGGGGATGGTGTATTCTCTGAACTGGATAAACATCCTCTTGTTAATTCAAGTTCTGTTCCGCTTCTTAACTTTGGTTTAACTTTCTCTGCTCAATGGAAGGGAATCGATATTTCAATGTTGTTTCAAGGAGCAGGTAAAACGTATGTTTCTCCACAAGGTATTCTGTATCAGCCTCTTTGGGGAGATGGTGCTGTTGCTCAATATATGGATCGCTGGCATCCGGAAGATCCTCTTGCAAATCCGTATGATCCTTCAACAAATTGGGTTAAGGGGCATTACGCATATACAGGAACGCTTCCTGATCAGAGTTCTGATTTCCATCTTCAGAATGCCTCATACATTCGTCTGAAGAATCTTGAAATCGGTTATAGTCTGCCTAAGAAATGGTTGCAAAATATAAATGTACAAGGTATAAGAGTATATTTCAGTGGATATAACCTGCTGACATTTACGAGCTTGAAATATTTGGATCCTGAATATAGTGCAGATACGGCTTATTCTTACCCGATTAGTAAAACATTTACGCTTGGTCTTAACTTTAAATTCTAAATAAAATTAATATGAAACTGAAAACAATAGTATCAATAATGTGTGCCAGTGTCATGTTTTCATGCACGGACTTGGACATGTCTCCTGTGAATGTTGTGAACGAGGAGGATCTTTTTGCCAATGAGGCAGGAACGCTTAGTTATATTTCCGGTATGTACATGAATCTTCCATTAGAAGATTTCCGTTATGCTTACGAAGGTAATCCACCCTTTAATTATGCGTGGACGATTTATGCTCAGCCTTCATGTCGTACAGGCGAGGCTATTGGCAGAGATGCTGCCGGTAATGAATACGAGGCTGTGGGGTATTGGAATCAGGCTTATTCTTATATAAGGGCAGCTAACTTATTATTGGAGGTTTTACCTAAATATGCATCAAACTATACGGAAGCCCAGGCTAACAGTTTTCTTGGAGAGGCCTATTTCATACGGTCTATGGTATATTATTCTCTTGTGAAACGCTATGGTGGTGTACCGGTTGTTGATAAAGTCATAGATTATCCGGCGTCAGTATCGTTTGAGGATACAAAGCTTTTCAGAGCTTCTGAAGAGGATACCTGGGACTTTATTGGGGCAGATCTTGATAAAGCTATAGAATTACTTCCGGAAAGTAATCAAAAAGGACGTGCCAACAAATATGCAGCGGCAGCTCTTAAGTCACGCATAATGCTTCATGCTGGTTCTATTGCTAAGTATAATACTGTAAATTATGCTCCGGTTAATGGAGTACGTGTATGCGGAATTCCTCAAGAGAAGGCAGTCGGTTACTTCAAGGCAGCATATGAAGCATCTCAAATAGTAGATGAGGGAGGATATCGTCTATATATGGATAAATGGTCCGGAAATAACAGGCAAGCTCAAATAGATAATTTCACAGCAATATTCCTGGAGGATACTTATGAAACTATCTTTGGAAGATACTATATTGATCCTGAATTTTTGCATCAGTTCGATAATTCTGCTCAACCGATGCAGACATCTAATGGAGATAACAATTCAGAGGTGTGCCCAACTTTGGATTTCGTGGAAATGTTTGAGTTTGACAATAAAGATATCAATGGGAAATTTGAGAACTTTGATGATAATGGACACTATAAACTTTATGAGTCACCGTTAGATGCTTTTGAGAATTGTGAGCCGCGTTTGGCTGCGACGGTAATTCTTCCAATGTCTGAATTCAAGGGTGAAACTATTGAACTCCGGAGAGGTATATTGACAGGTAAATCTGTCAACACGATGGGGGCTCTCTTGAAAGAATCTGATAATTATTCTTCAAATTATAATGTGGCAGTTGATGAAAACACAGTGAAATTAGTCAATTCATTCAGCCAAAATAATGATGATTCTTATCTTGTCCAGTTGAAAAGTGGTTCGAAATATTGGAATGACCTTGCTGACAGATATCCGGATAAGAAAGATATATACGCTGGAAAAATGAGACGTTCCGGCGCAAGTGGACCGGTTTCCAATTGGGATTATGGTAACCTTAGTGGTTTCTATTTGAGAAAATATATGAATCCCGATCCCAAGGCTCTTAATGGAGGAAATTATTCATCTCAACCATGGATAGAGATTCGTTATGCGGAAGTACTTCTGAATCGTGCAGAAGCGGCATGGGAACTTGTTTCTTTAGGAGAAGTTGCTGATGCGAAGGGGGAAAGCTATCTCTCTATTGCAACAGAAGCTATCAATTCCATAAGAAAAAGAGCTGGAGCAACGGAACTATCCTCGACTCTTTTGGCCGATGAAAAAAGTCGTGATATAATTCGCACAGAGCGTCGCAAAGAATTAGCTTTTGAGAATAAGACATATTGGGATCTGAAAAGATGGAGGATAATAGATACGGAAGCTGAACAAAAAGACCGCAAGTATCGCATCCTATGTCCTTTCTTCTCGGTGGAAGATGATGCCTATTTTCTTGATGTGAAGTATACCGAGCCAAGAAGCCAAAACGGTGTGACGATGGAACCCTATATTTTCTCTTTTGAACCACGACAATATTATCAGAAAATTGATCCGGCTGAAATTACGAGAAATTCTAACTGTAGACAGAATCAGGGTTATTAATTGGATTGTGGTATCCTACTAAATACAACAGAATTATGAAAAAGATTATATATTATTTTTGGACATTAGCAGCTATCTTCATTTTCACTTCATGTGGAAATGATAATTATGACGCTCCGGCAGAAACTTTTCAAGGTGCATTTATAGATAAAGATACAAATGAGCCAATTCAAACAGCTGCAAGTACGGCTATAGAACATGGTGGTATCCGTATCCGTCTTATGGAATACAGTTGGAGTGACAATCCTGTTCCTTATGATTTTTTTGCGAAACGTGATGGTACTTTCAATAATACTAAGATCTTCAAGGGGACTTATGGGATCATTCCAGAGGGACCTTTTGTTTCACTGCCCGAAGAAATCATAGACCTTGAAGGAGTGGTGAAAAAGAATTATTTTGTAGAACCGCTGCTCCGGGTACAATGGGTGGGAGAACCTGTATTGAAAGATGATGGAACCTTTGAGGTTCAGGTGAAAATAACCCGGGGTACTGATAATCCGGATTATCAGCAGCCTCTTGAGGAAGCATGGTTATTTGTTAGCCAGATAGATTATGTGAGCAATGCTCCAGGGGCATATAGTACAAAATTATCTACCAATTTAACACAGGACGATTTGCGGAATTATACTCTCGGAGATATCCTGACAATTCGGACCGGTTACCCTAATGGATGGAATGGTGGAACAGGAGATCCTCAAAAGATTGACGGTTCTTACAAACGGCCTTATTTCCTTCGTTTCGGGGCCCGTACATCAAAATCGTTTAGCAGTATAAAACGTTATAATTTTACTGATGTGAAAGAGGTGTGGGTAGGAAAATGAAAAAATACATAAAGTATCTTTCTGTGATAATTGTTTTGATAGTGGCATCATTGCCACTATCAGCTCAAGACAAAGTCATTAAAAAGCTTGTAGACGGCGAGAATCAGAGAATTGTCATATATGGTACGAGCCTTTCTGCATCCAAGGAAGGATGGCCGACAATGTTAGAGGATAGTTTGAATATGCTCTATCCCGGAACTGTTGAAGTCATTAATAGTGCACAAGCTGCGATGTGGTCTACTTGGGGAGTCGAAAATCTGCGTGAGAGGGTTTTAGAATATAAGCCTGATATGGTAATCATTGAATTTGCAATGAATGATGCCTATTTGCCGTATACCACTTCCATAGAGGCTGCAAGACTAAATCTTGAATATATGGTGTACAGAATCCGGGAGTTATATCCTGAATGTTCGATTCTGATTCAAGTGATGAATATGCCAATAGCAGAGCATAAGACGCAAAGACCGGATATTGAGCTTTATTATGATATGTATCGGAAAGAAGCTAAAAAATTAAATATTAGTTTGATAGATCATTATGGATATTGGATGAAACTTCTCAGCAAAGGGGAGAAAGAATTCCGTAATTATGTGCCGGATGGCATTCATCCTAATCTTACGGCGCAAAAAGAACTTGTACTTCCTTGTATTTTGAAGGTCCTTAAAACTTCGAATGCGAAACGCTAAAAAATAATATTATAATAAATGACATATGAAAAAAAAGATCATTAGTATTCTTTGTATCGTTTGGATGGCATTACCGGTATTTGCAGGTACAGGTAATATTGCCATTCGGGCGACTGCAACAGCTTCGTCGTCCCGAGACTCGGACAGTGGCCCGTCTAAGGCGATTGACGGACTTATACATTTGGATAATGCAGGAGAATGGGTTTCTGGCGCAATCATGCCTCACTGGCAGCAATTACCTTTTCCGTGGATACAGCTTGATTGGGAAGAAGAAGTTACGATTTCACGAATCATATTGTATGATCGTCCGAATAAAGATGCTCATACAGCCGGAGGAGATTTGTATTTTAGCGACGGCAGCAGAATCGGAGTGGTGGGGATTCCTAATGATGGTACTCCGAAAGTTGTAGAGTTTGAACCGAAAAAGGTTCGCTGGGTGAAATTTGCAGCCAATGATGCCGTTGGCTCTTATATTGGCCTGTCAGAAATTGAAGTTTATCCACCGGCGGAAGCATGCGAAGACTTTGTTTCACAGGTAGATCCGTTTATCGAAACTACAAAAGGACGATATTTCTTTTTTATAACAGGTAATCAGCCTTTTGGTATGATCGGAGCAGCCCCAATGACACGCAACCGCAATCAATTTGGCGGCGGATATAATTATAATTCCACAGAAGTTCTAGGGTTCCCTCAAATTCATTGTTGGGTGCTTGCCGGGCTTACACTTATGCCTACGACAGGAAATGTAGATCCTACGCTCGGGGAAGAAAACTGGAAGTCCTCATTCATGCATGAAGAAGAAATTGCGCAACCGGGATATCATAGAATGTATCTTAAAGATTACGGGATTTGGGTAGAGCAAACAGCGACGGACAGAACTGGTATGTATCGGCTTACATTTACTCAGGACTCGGACGCGGATATTCTTGTAAACTTGGGTGGTTATATTGCTTCTACCACTATGCGTAATGCTGATGTGAAGAAAGTCTCCAACAATGAAATAGAAGGTAGTTTTGATACATACGGACGGCATTGGGGAGGTCCGGAGAATGTGAAGGTACATTTTGTGATACGCTTTGATAAAGATTTTGAGAGATTGGATGGATGGCGAGACAAAGAGCGTTATAGTGATATAGACACACTTCAGGGATCGTCCATTATTACTAGAAGGCACCCGAAAGAAGAGTTGAGTTATCTAGATTCACCAACTTCCGGTGTTTCGGCACACTACAGAGTAAAAACAGGGGACAAAATATGTGTCCGTACAGCTATATCATATGTAAGCGTGGACAATGCGAGGGAAAATCTGGAGAATGATGCCGTTACTTGGGATTTTGATTTAGTAAAGAAAACATCTCAGGATGAATGGAATAAATGGTTGGGACGAATCGAAGTCAAAGGCGGTTCGCAAAAACAACGTACCAAATTCTATACGGATTTATGGCATGTACTGCTTGGACGACATAAAATAGATGATGTCAATGGAGAATATCCTGATTTGACCGAAGGGGAACGTTACTACTCTTATACTCGTAATATTCATCCGAAAACAAGAACACTCCCACGTGGTGAAGATGGTAAAGTTTTGCATCATATGTATAATTCCGATGCTTTTTGGCTTACTCAATGGAATCTCAATATATTGTGGGGATTGGGATGGCCTGAGATGATGGATGAAATGTCAGCTTCACTTATCCGTTATGCTGATAATGGAGGACTTATTCCGCGTGGACCTTGTGCCGGAGGCTATACTTATATAATGTCAGGCTGCCCGGCTACCCCTTTGATTGTATCTACATATAATAAAGGGTTGATGACTAAATGCGATCCTATGCATGCTTTCAAGACTATGCAACGTAATCATATGTCAGGTGGTATGATGGGGATAGGAGACTATTATCTTGAGAATGGTTATCAACCGGGTAATGCAGGGATGACGATAGAGTCTAACTTTCAAGACTGGGCCTTATCGCAAATGGCTATTCGTCTTGGGCTTAATAATGAGGCTGAATATTTTCGGTCCCGTTCTAAAGGATGGAAAAAGTTATATCACTCGGAGCAGAAATTGATTTTTCCAAAAAATGATAAAGGTGAATGGCTTCATGAGGATCCGTTAAAAGGAGATGGGTATATTGAAGCAAATGCGTGGCAGGCTACTTTTGGAATCTCGCATGCTTTACCGGAACTTACTGATTTGATGGGAGGAGAAAATGAATTCTGTAATAAGCTTAACCATGCTTTTGAACAAGCCGCACCACAGGATTTTGTTTTTGGTTATGGAACCGGATATGTAAGTTATGCTAATCAACCTGGATGTTCCAATGCACATGCATTTAGTTGGGGTGGGAAACCATGGCTTACTCAATACTGGGTACGTAGGGTCAATGAACAGGCTTATGGTGCAATTACACCTGACCGAGGTTATGGAGGACATGATGAAGACCAGGGACAGATGGGAGGCGTTAGTGCATTGATGTCTATAGGGCTTTTCAGTGCTTGTGGAACTGCTGCTGCAGAACCGATCTATGAGATTACCTCACCGGTTTTCAATGAGATAACTATTCATCTGGATAAACGCTATTATCCTGATAGCAGCTCTGGTAAGTTTATAATTCGGACATATAATAATTCAGATCAGAATATGTATATAAACAAGGCTCACTTGAATGGAAAAAAACTAGATACATTTTGGTTTTCACATGAAGTGTTTGCTAAAGGTGGGGTATTGGAATTGTGGATGGGACCCAATCCTAATAAAAATTGGGGAAAGAAGAATCTGCCAATAAGATAGTTCTGTTGAATATGTAAGTATTCACATACTCAAGATTACTATTAAGAGAGCATAATACTGGTATATAGTTGAGTAAGTAACTGATTAAAGGTAAAAAGAAGAAGATGCGGTTTGCATGAATAAGTATATGACTTATTTGTGTGAACCGTATTTTTTATTTCATAATTAAAAAAGAATAGGGAATCAAACCTTAATTAAACGATCATCTAACTTAGAAAAACAGGTTTGCGCAAAATGAAGACTTTCCTACGTAAAAGGAGTACAGAAATCGTGTGTACTTGCCTACATTTGTCAATGTGAAAGACATCAGACTTATATAAGTCTCCGGGCTAACCAACCGGAATAATATTATGAATCACTAAATTTGTATCTTATGCAATGGAAAAAAGAACCAATCTGATTTGCAGGAAAATGTATCTGTTCGGGTACCTTTTTTATCTGTATGTTTTTTGTTGCTCTTGGTTTGTATGGGCGTTACGGCACAAACAAATTACAAAATCTCAGGTACGGTGGTTGCTGCTAAAGACAGTGAGCCGCTGATCGGCGTAAATGTTCTTCAAAAGGGGACGACTAACGGGATAGTTACGGATATAGATGGAAATTTTACTCTATCTGTTCCTTTGCCATGTGAACTCTCTATCACTTATGTGGGATATTTAGGGCAATCTGTTAAAGTAAGCTCTGCCACGACTCCTTTGAAAATTGCATTAGAGGAGGACAGTGAAATGCTGGATGAAGTGGTAGTGGTTGGTTATGGAGTACAGAAAAAGAAATTAGTGACAGGAGCTACTGTTCAGGTAAAAGGTGATAATATAGCCAAACTGAACACAGTGAATGCTTTGGGGGCTCTTCAAAGCCAAACTCCAGGTGTGAATATAACGCAGAGTTCGGGGATGCCCGGTGAAGGTTTTAAAGTAACTATCCGTGGTTTGGGAACAACAGGTTCAGCTTCACCTCTTTATATTATAGATGGTATGCCGGGAGGAGATATTAATAACCTGAACCCTACCGATATAGAATCTATTGATGTGCTGAAAGATGCTGCTTCGGCTGCCATTTATGGTTCACGTGCTGCCAATGGCGTGATTCTGGTGACTACGAAACAAGGACATACCGGTAAAGCGGAAATATCTTATGATGGATATTATGGTGTGCAGAATGTCTATCGTATGCCTGATGTATTGAATGCACAGGAATTTGCAATGATTATGAGTGAGGCACGTATGATGGATGGCTTACCTGATTATGATTATGCGTCGCTGGTTCCTGATTGGGAAGCTATAAAGAATGGAACTTGGAAAGGGACCAATTGGTTGGATGAATCACGGAATGAGAATGCACCGATACAGAATCATGCCCTGAATATTACCGGAGGTACGGAACAATCTGTTTATTCTATCGGATTGGCATATACTAATCAGGAAGGTATTCTTGGAGCACCGTCACAACCTGAATATACCCGATATACAGCACGTATCAATTCCGAACATACCTTGTATCGTAAAGGAAAACTGGATATCATTAAGGTAGGTGAAAATCTGACCTACTCGTATTCTGAAAGAAACGGTATTGCCATTGATGATACTTGGAGTAATGACATTCGTAATATGTTGCATGCTAATCCTTTTTTACCGAACAAGGATGAAAATGGTAATTATCATTATGCCATTCCATGGGAAATACGTGAAGCTAATCCCATTGGACAGATGTATTATGCAAATGGGCAGAATATAAGCAAATCTCACGCATTACAAGGGAATATTTTTCTGACTATTCAACCGATAACCGGATTAAAACTTAAATCAAATTTTGGCTATACGTTTTATGCGGATAACAGTCGTAATTTTACCCCTGTCTATAAGCTGGCAAGCAATACTTTCAATGATAATAATAGTGTAAGCCAAGAGATGACTATGGGTGGCAACCTTATGTGGGAAAATACGGTAACGTATGATTTCAAGTTGGATAATCACAGTTTCGGTGTATTGATAGGTCAATCTATAGAAAAGCATGGCTTGGGTGATACGTTGGGTGGAAGTAACATCAACTCTATCTTTGACGACTTCAAGCATGCCTACCTGAGTAATACGCCCACTATCACTAATCGTACCAGCCTTTATGGATATCCCTGGGGCAAGGAAGCGCTGGCTTCTTTTTTTGGCAGAGTGAATTATGATTATGCTAACAAGTATATGGCGACTGCGGTGTTACGTATTGATGGATCTTCTAAGTTTGCCCGTGGACATCGGTGGGGATATTTCCCGTCCGTATCTGCTGGTTGGGCCATTTCGGAAGAGGCGTTCATGGAGTCTGCCAAGTCTTGGATGGATTTTCTGAAAATACGTGCCAGTTGGGGACAGAATGGTAATCAGGAGATTGACGGCTTTCAATATCTTTCAACGATTGCGTTTGGGGGCGCGGATTATACTTTCGGACCGGATAAGTCGATTCTGACACCCGGAGGCTATCCTGATATTTTGGCTAATCCGGATGTTACCTGGGAGACTTCCGAGCAGTTGGACTTTGGGCTGGATGCGCGTTTTCTGAATAATCGTCTGGGACTGAATTTTGATTATTATATTAAAGATACGAAAGACTGGCTACTTGTTGCACCGATGCTGGATTCTTTTGGTACAGGAGCCCCGTTTGTGAATGGTGGTGATGTGCGCAACCAGGGGTACGAAATATCACTGAATTGGAATGATCATATTTCGGACTTTGAATATAGTGCTACTCTTAATTTGGCACACAATAAAAATGAGGTAACGCGCATTGCCAATGCGGAAGGTATTATTCATGGGGACCCGGATGTATTGAGTAACCAAACTACAGAAATGTATCGTGCGCAAGTAGGCTATCCCATTGGATATTTCTATGGCTATTCTACAGATGGAGTGTTCCAATCGGAAGAACAGATTGCTAACTATAAAGGTGCTAAATTGGATGGGACAAAACCGGGGGATGTAATCTGGGTAGACCGCGATCATAATGGTGTGATTGATGATGGGGATCAGGGTATGATAGGCGATCCCAATCCTGATTATAATCTGGGATTGAGCTTGACCGCATCCTATAAAGGTTTTGATATAAGTATGACCATGAATGGTGTATTTGGAAATCAAATAATGAAATCTTATCGTTCTTATGTAGATTACACACGCCAGAACTATACATCTGATATATTTGGCCGTTGGCATGGTGAAGGTACATCTAATAGATTACCTCGTCTGACGTCGGGTACTCATTCTAACTGGCAGTATGTTTCGGATCTCTATATGGAAGATGGAGATTATTTCCGGATGCAGAATCTGACAATAGGTTATGACTTCAAGAAATTATTTAAAAATCTGCCGTTGAAACAACTTCGTTTGTATGTGGCAGCACAGAACTTGTTTACTATAACCGGTTACTCGGGTATGGATCCTGAAGTGGGCTATGGTGGTTATCAAAATTGGGTGTCTGGGATTGACTTAGGCTTTTATCCCAGTCCGCGAACCTATATGGTAGGGGCAAATATTAAATTTTAAAAGAGAAGTAGTATGAAAAAAATATGGATATTTTCGATAGTAGCCCTTTTCTTTATGGGCTGTGAGGGTTTTCTTGATACTGAGAATCTGACCAAAAAGGACAACTCCAATTTTCCTAAAACTTCGGGAGATGCAGAAACTGCATTGACAGGTATATATGCATTACTTCGTGAAATGACTCCGGGTGAGGATGGACAAGGTTTCTTTCTGACAGCTGAATTACTTTCTGACGATCGCTTCGGTGGTGGTGGTCCGGATGACAGACGCATGCATGCTGTGGATCGGTTGAAGAAAGTTGATGAAAACATGTTTTCTGATGTTTGGAAACAAGATTATCGGGCTATTTATCGTAGTAATATGTTATTGAATTCATTGGATGGTATTAGTTGGGAGAGCCAGGAAACCCGTAATAAGACTGAGGGGCAAGCACATTTTTTGCGTGCTTATTTTTACTTCGATTTATGTCGGCTGTTTGGTACTGTTCCTTTACTTACAACTTCTGAACCTGAGAATGTGCCTCGCGCTACTGCGGAAGAGTTGTATGCACAGATTGCATTTGATTTGAAAACAGCTATAGAAAAATTACCTTCTGTTAAATATAGTGCTGCCAATAATTCTGAGTTGGGACGGGCTACCAAATGGGCGGCTGAAGCATTACTGGCGCGTGCTTATTTGTTCTATACCGGTTATTATCAGCAGGAAAGTATGCCATTGCCGGATAACAGTACTTTATCCAGAACCGATGTCATCACGTATTTGGATGATTGCATTAACAACAGTGGACATGACTTGATAGGTGATTTCAGAAATTTGTGGCCTTATAGTAATATTTATACCAAGAAAGATTATAAATATGCACAAGATAATGATTTGAACTGGATAGGGGAAGATGGGGCCAATGTGGAAACTGTTTTTGCTATTCGCTATTCAGCAAAGGCCACTTGGGATAACCCTTGGTATAACAATGAGGTTTGTCTTTATTCATCTCCCCGAGAGCCGGCAAATTTGGATGATATTTTTCCCTTTGGAATTGGTTGGGGAATAGGAACGGTGAACTCAAGATTATGGGAATCATGGCCTTCGAAGGATATTCGTCGTGAGGCATCTATTTTGAGTGTGGAAAAGGAAATGCCCGACTATGGCTGGGGATGTGATAAGCAGATGAATGAAACTGGTTATTGGCAGAAAAAGTATATGGCTGTCAATGCTTATAATGAAGATGGAGAGAGTGTAAACTATAGCCGTATTCTCTATCCGGAAATTGATTCGGATTATCAGTTGAATAATACGCAGGATTTGGTAATTATCCGTTTTGCTGATGTATTGTTGATGGCTGCTGAACTGAAACGGGATGCAGCTCCGATGAATCGTGTGCGTGCGAGAGTAGGATTAGATCCTGTTACCTATTCGGATGAAGCATTACGTGATGAACGGCATTGGGAACTTGCTTTTGAGGGTTTACGGTATTATGATTTGCTTCGTTGGGGTATTGCGGCAGAAGTTTTAAGTCAGCAAAATGGAGTGAAAGTACTGGATAATATGGTCGAGACCCGTATGGATATGGGAGATATAGCACAAAGACTTCAAGCTACCAAGGGATTGATGCCATTGCCTAAGACACAGATTGACTTGTCTGCCGGTATATTGGAACAAAATCCGGGCTGGGGAAATGAGAGTAATATGAATTAATGATTTTAAAATTTTCGGATATGAAGAATATAGCGATAGGAATTTTATCGATATGGCTGCTGGCAGCATGCGATCCGGTGGTTGATAATAAGGAAATGGGAGGTATTGTTAGTGAAAGTGAATTGAAACTGGATGTGCATGCTACTACAGATGGTGGAAATGAGATCATCATGACCAATAATACACCTGGTGTAGGTAGCTATTGGGATCATATTACAGGTATATCTACTCAGCAGACCGCTACGGCGGCATTACCCTTTCTGGGCGAACAAACTATTAAGTTCATTGGCTTTTGTGATGGAGGGCAAGTGATTGCTACCCGGACAGTGACTATTAAACAAATCGACCATCCTGTAGCTGAAGAATGGGGACTTTTGGCCGGTTCCGGAACTAATGGTAAAGCGTGGGTCTGGAATTTGGAAGACTACGATGCAGTATATGGTACAGGTGGTTGGTTGACAGAACTTGAACCGAGTTGGGACGTAACACCTGTTGAGGAGTTGGAGGATTTGGACTGTGAATTGATTTTCGATCTGAATGGTGGTCCGAATCTGACTAAGATAGATGCAGATGGGAATATCCTGGAAAAAGGGCGGTTTGCCTTTGATATGTCGGCTGTTAAGAATAATCCGGATAATGGTGAACAATGGTCTATCGGTCAGCTAAAGTTGACAGGTGTATCAGTGTTAAGTGGACATGCCTTTTATGATGATTCCAATATAATTACTACATTTGAGATTCTGGAATTGACGGATGATACAATGGTACTGTGTTGGAATCCTTCTGATGCTGAAGCATGGACTGATGCCACCTTCTGGTGCCTTAGAAAAAAATAACTTTAACACGCACAGTAAGACAGGTGAAAGGCAGGGAACTCCCCCCTTTGATGTTCTCTGCCTGCCTTTCTTGAGTATAAATTATCGGAAATGAAAATAGGTATAGATTTAGGTGGAACCAATATACGTGTTGGTTTAGTGGAAAATGGTTCTTTAGTTAGGAAAGAAGTTGTTACTTGTCCCTCTAAAGCAACGTATGAAGAAGTATTAGGTCGGTTAGAGGGCTTGATAGATAGGGTGATGTGTCCGGAAGTAGCAGGCATAGGCGTGGGTGTTCCTTCGGTGGTAGATTCGGAAGAAGGTATCGTATATAATGTAGCGAATATTCCTTCTTGGACGGAAGTTCCGTTAAAGAGATTATTGCAGGAACGTTTCTCAGTGCCGGTTTATATCAATAATGACTCTAATTGCTTTGCATTGGGAGTAAAACTTTTTGGTGAAGGACGAAAATACCGGAATTTGGTGGGTATGACTATCGGTACAGGTGTTGGGACGGGGATTATTATAAATGGTGAACTTTACAGTGGGCAGAATACTGGTGCAGGCGAAATAGGATCATTGCCTTACCTTTCTCATGATTTTGAACATTATTGTAGTAGTGGATTTTTTGTCAGATATTATAATCTGACAGGGAAGGAAGCGGCAGAAAAAGCTGCGACGGGAGATGCGAAGACTATGGAAATTTGGAGTGTGTTTGGGTCTCACATAGGTGAATTGATGAAGGCTGTGTTGTTTACGTATGATCCTGAGGTGATTGTGATAGGTGGAGGAATCTCATCCGCATTTACTTATTATAAGCATTCCATGTATCAAGCTATGCAGGCTTTTCCTTATACGGAAACAGTGAAGCGGGTGAAAATTTTTGTTACAGAAATAGAAGATGTAGCATTGTTGGGAGCATCTGCTTTGGTGGGAAAACATTGAAAATAATTTAGAGCAAGAGCTTATGAAAAATAATTTAATTAAATCGTTAATATTGTCCGGCTGTCTTGCAATGACAATAGTTTCGTGTGAAAGAAAAGAATTACCTGCAGGTGGTTTACTACTTTCGGATGGTTGGAAAGTACAATCTTCGGCTAAGATATTTTTACCGGGTGAAGAAGTTTCGAACTCTCAAATAAAAGAAAAAGAGTGGTATGATGCAGTAGTGCCTTCTACTGTAATGGGGACATTAATCCGGAATGGAATATATACGGATGTATTGGAAGGAACAAATTATGAGAACATTGATAAATCACTTTTCGACACTACATGGTGGTATCGAAAGGAATTTGAATTGCCGTCTTTGACAAAAGGGCAGCATGTTGCCTTAATTTTTGACGGCATTAGTTATGCTGCTAATATTTGGCTAAATGGAAAAAAGGTAGCTACTCGTGATTCTGTATATGGTACCTTTCGTCGACATAAATTGGATATAACGAAGATCGTCCGGGAAAAAAACATACTGGCTGGGGGGGGGGTTGTGGGTTGAACCGG
>ERZ780053.323-NODE-323-length-19291-cov-2.22427_pt1 | contig 19291 bp, 13 predicted proteins | sample MGYA00511088_ERZ780053 | MGnify/ENA primary metagenome ERZ780053 (study PRJEB29588, sample SAMEA2150866) | human gut metagenome | biome: human gut; feature: human-associated habitat; material: faeces | place: Denmark | collected 2008/2010 ...
CTTGGTTAGCGGGTGCAAAAGTAGCCGATATATCCATTCACTCCAAACATATCTGACTTTTTTTTCGAAACTTTTTTGAAACAATTTTGTAAATGGCTGATTGATAAGGATGTTGTAGAACATAAATTTAAAAGGGAGGGGGAAAGGAGGGAGAAGGGGGTACATTATTATATATACGTGCGCGTGTAAGGAGGTAGATTAACTCACCTACCACCTCCCCCCTACGGGGTACTCCTCCTCCCAGGAGGAGGAGAAATGGATAGAAATAGAAAGAGAGGGTATACAAAAAAGAGACGGAGCTCCTCACGGAACTCCGTACTCACAAGATGAAAAGGATTAAAAAAACAATATATACTGGTTAGGTGAGGTATTAGTTATCAAGTTAGGTCTTTATTTCTTTTTAGAGAAGAGTAAATGCCAGAAAGAAGACCAAATATCAAATCGGCTACTGAGCGTAGACTTATAGTCTTCCGCTATTTTCTGGTGCAACGAGTTCAAACGCTCGGTAAGCTCTATCATTTTATCTAAATCAGCTTTTAGCTTAGCCTCCCACTGAACATGCAAATAATTCTCTTCCCGCAAATCATCATTCTTTTTTGCCAATCGGGAATTCTCCTGATAAATCCAATCTAAATGCCCTCTCGGAATTCGCTCAATAGTTTCATCGTCAGGATAGGATTGCATCGATTTTAACTCAAGAGCTCTATCGAGTTCGTCAGCATCCACCAGCGGATCCGGATCTTCAAAAGGATCCCTCTTTAAAGAAGAGATTGTCAAATAATTGAGCCGAATCCATTCCCGGATTACCCCTCAGTTACGCCGTATTTTTCGGCAGCTGCTTGTATAGAAAGCCAATTAGCCATATAGTGTTTGATTAAATAAGTTTCAAATCAACCCTATACGGCTATAATGGTTTATATTATAAAAGTACGGGGTCTTACTTCTTCCCTACCAGTAGGTATGTGGATACCTCTAAAAACAGGAAGAGTAAGCCCGTACCAAGACTGATACAGGCTACGCTCATCCGGTTTTTTAGTCAAATTTCCACATTTTACTGGTACCGGAAGAGGACATGTAAACCATGAAAGATATCACATGTCACGTGTTCAGTTGCAAAGATACGTTTTTTTTCACATTCAACAACAAAAGCATTCATTTGTTTCGAATTTCATCAAAAAAGATTCTCTAAAAACCGTTGAGCATCTATTCTTGTTTTCCTCAGTCAAACCAGCTTTTACCATATTCATAGCGAGTATCCCTACCCTTCCACACTATTGAAACGCCCGATTCATCGGGGTTAGCGGGTGGAAGGGATATTTTCGGACAAAGAAATGACCGCATAATAATTCCCATAACGGCTACGTGAGCGGGAAAATCCCAATGGCGCCAACAACTGGGCAAACGCATTCGAATTAACTCCCCGCATGGCGGCTGGATTCTGTCTTTTCAAAACCTTGAAAATGTCTGCCGCGGAAAGGCGGTGCACTCTTTTCTCCCGATCTTCGGCTGTGGCAGGACGGAAACAGGCATAAAGCACCTCTTCCATTATGCTGCGACGCTGAAACATCTTATTATGCTCCTTCAATTCATGTTCTTCTTCTGCCGTAAACCAATATCGGGCACCCTTCAGAAGCTCTTGCTTCAACTGGGCATAGATTTGTTTGTGCACAATACGGGAACAATCTATCTTCCCCTTCACTTCCACACAAAGAAAACGCCGGCTCCCCGTAGGATCGGATAATAAATCGGAACGGTTGCTTGTGCCTATGAAAGAGGCGATACGCGGCAGGTTGCGATAGTTTCTCTGATAGGCTTTACAAAGGTTCAGCTCCGCCATCTGCATCAGATTCTTCAGCAACGGCATTTTAGAAGCGGGATATTTATCGAACTCGTCAAGATTCAGCAGACCCATTTCCGACATTTTACGGGTGACGTTTCCCTTTGAAGTCAACTCCACTTCATCCGAATAGTAACGTGACAGGGTTTCGGGCATTAAACTCTTGCAAAAGGTAGATTTCAAACAGCCTTGTTCCGTACTGATAAGGATAGGAGCCACACTGTTGGCATGCTTTCCCGTTATGCCCAGCCATTGTGCAGTAAGGGCAAGCAACCATATATGGAAGTGTTTTATCCACAATGGATCAGAAGAAACACGGTGCGCCAATGCTTCAAGACGGTCAATACCATCCCAGGCCGGAAGTTCGTCCAGATACAGAAGGAAAGGATGATAACCGGGTACACTGGTAGAATAAAGATAACGACTGATGTCTTTATCCCAACAGGCAATGCCCCGTGCATGCGCTTCGAGGCAGAAAGAATTCAGCTCCCGCCTGCCCACAGGTGCAAAAGGTTCTCCTCTCCCATCTGCCGGACGGTATTCGGTTTCTTCCGTCAGCAAATTATAACGAAAATCGTAGGGAGATTGCAGGAAGCGGTTTACCTGATCCGTCAGACTAACCGGCACGGTCTTTACACGTTCCGCAACAGGATGGTTTGTGGAACGCACAACGGTAATATCCGTGTGCTCCACAATAGATTCCGGCTGATTTACCAGCACTTTTTTTTCTTCTCTCCAACTCTCAAAAAAAGAGGTAATAAATCGCATTAATTTTGTCTTCATAATTCTGTTACTATTTTAGTGATTAATGCTACGAAGTTAGCATCATAAAAGGCCTGTTTGCAAACGTTTCAGAGAAATCCGTTCAACTAATCAGCACTAATAAAGCAGGTATATCTTGTTGTGATTTCACATATGGGATCATCGTCTTTTGCATAAGGCATCCGCAGCGTTTGATTATAGTCGGCAGGCTTACTGATTACTGTCAGCAAGCTTGTTGATTGCAATCAGCCAGCCTGCCGACTATAATCAAACGATATGAATGGTCCGTTCAAAATTTGCTCTTCCCTTATATATATGGTACATTTGCATCATCAATTGTAAAACGACAAACAATGGCAATACTTTTTGAATGGTATGAGACTCCGGTACCGAACAATGAAACGGACGAAACTGAGAAAACAACAATCCATGCACGCATCACCCTCAATGGAAAAGTAGGAACCGACGAAATCCGCCGAAAAATACAGAAACGCAGCTCGCTGACTGAAACTGATGTGTCGTCGTTGCGCGACGCGCTTTCTCATGTGATGGGCGAGGAATTATCGGAAGGGCGGCAAGTACACCTGGATGGTATCGGCTATTTCTACCCCACACTGAAAAGTGAAAAAGGAATCACGAGGGAGACGGACCGGAAAAATGAAAAGGTGAGATTGAAAGGTATCAAGTTCCGTGCCGACCGTGCGCTGAAGGACGAAGTGGGCAACGTGAAACTGAAAAACTTCAGGCACAGCGGGCACTCCGGTAAACTGTCTGATGTAGAGATAGATATGCGGCTGAAAGCGTATTTTGCAGAACACCAACTGATGACACGTGCCGATTTCCAGCGTATATGCGGCTTTATGCGGTCGAAAGCCGCGGAGCACCTGAAACGGCTGAATGCGGAAGGAAAGATAGAAAATATAGGAAGAAAGACACAACCGATATATGTGCCGGCGGCAGGATATTATGGAGTCAGCCGGGATCGGATCGTAACGAGATAAGTCCACAAAAAACACCCTTCCACACGCTATGCCCGATGAATAAAGGGACGCAGCGGTGTGGAAGGGATATATGTTATTCTTCCACTACTTTACAAACCTGTTCGCAAATACTCTTCATTCCTTTTATGGAGGGATGTCCCCACTGTTTGTCAATATCACGCAGGTGGATATTGGTTACTCCGTAATGGCGGCAGATTTCATCCATAGAGTTAATTACATCTTCCGACAGTTCGGTGTTCGTGATATTATAGATTCGGGTATTCGGATAGCGTTTAGTCAGATAGTCCATCAGTCGGCAGAAGGCAGGACGGAAGCTGTAAAGATCGGCTTTAGTCCAGTCTGCATACTGGTAACTTCCAATAGGGGCCTTCGCCCAACTGTCGTTCGTACCGCCAAAGACCAGGAGAACATCGGGATTACCCAGGTTGTCCATGCGCGTTACGAAGGAACGATCCGAGTAATCCGCTTTCTCATAACCGGTGTGGCAAACGGTTGAACCGGAATAGGAATTATTACGCTCCATCTGATAACCGTGCTCATTGATAAGAAGATACCACCAGGTATCCTCCACCCGCTTCACATCATTCTCTCTCTTTTCTTCCGGTACGCCATACCAACAGAGGTTGGTGTCGGGAGTGACATAACCGTAATATGTAGAATAAGAGTCTCCAAGGATGGAGAGTTTCTTTTGAGCAAAAGAAACTGAAACAGAAGTGAAGAGAATCGCTACAAATAATAAGAAGGAGTTGCGTTTCATGATAAATATCTTTTTTGTATGCAAATGTATTAAAAATAATTCATAGGTACAGCCATACTAAACTTTCTTTCTGCACAGCACAATAAGGATTGTTGTAGTAATATCTCCCGCCGCCACAGCAAGCCAGATGCCCGTCACCCCCAACCATGCAGGAAGTACAAAGAAGAACAAGACCGGCAATATACCACGCAGCAACGTAAGCCTCATTGCTAGATTAATACGTTCAATACTGGTATAATACCCTATTGTGATTACATTTATCCCGAAAAAAATGTAATCGACAGCAAACAGAGGCAGACCGGCAACCGCATACTGCCAGGCATGACTTGTGCGGTCCGGCAAGAACAGAGAAACGATATCACCGGAGAAACAAGTAAATACTCCACTAATCACCAAAGCAAACACAACCGCGGAAATAATGCATAAACGCAGCGCCTTATTGGACCGCAACAACTGCCCGCAACCGTAATTGTAGCTGACAATGGGCTGTGCCGACTGAACCATAGCGTTGAACACCATGAAAATAATAGGGAACAGATAGCAGACAATGCTATAAGCCGCTACCCCATCTGTTCCCAGATGGCTCATAAACACATAATTGCCGGCAATAGCCATGACGGCAATCGTTATTTCACTCAAACAGGATGAAACACCCAGTTTCAGCATATACCATGTATTCCTCAGTGTCAGGCGGATGCTCTTGATACTCATCTTCAGCTTGGCAAACCGAACCGATACGGAGGGACGAAGCAGATAACCCAAGAGTAAAAGTGTCCCCACCAATTCTCCCAAATCAGTAGCGATAGCAGCACCGAACAATCCCCACTCAAAAATAAAGATAAAGATATAATCGAGCAAGATATTGACAACAGTAGCCGCCAGCATGGCCCACATGGCAAAGTTAGGATTCGTCAGGCGTACAAAGAACGGCAATGCCACCAGCAAGACCGTGGACGGAATGGATATAGAGAACCAAAACAGATATTCCGCCGACAATTCCGTCAGATGCCCTTCGGCTCCTAATAAGGTTACTACAGTTTCGGGGAACACAGTCAACAGTATTCCCATAATGATACTGACAATCGTCAGCATGACGATTGACTGCGTGACATTGATATTAGCGACCACCAATTTGCCACGAGACAGATTAATGGAAGCAAGAATTCCTCCACCCATACCGAACATCAGTCCCAACCCGGCCGCTATCATAAAAATAGGCGCCGCAATATTCACCGCGGCAATGGCATCACTGCCTATTCCGCGTCCTACGAATATCCCGTCGACAACAGTGAACAATGCGGATGATACCATACCCAGCAACGTGGGGAAGAGTTGTTTTGTAAACAACTTACTCACACTCATGTTTTTGAAGTCCAAATTATCCCTTTGCATATCTCATTGTTTTTAAAAAAGCGGGGCAAAGGTAGGCTTCATAAATTTGCTGATACTTAACAAATGGTAATTAAAACATTTACATTATCTTTGTCTCTCAATACATTATATAAGTAGTTGAATTATGAAAACTTCTCTCAACATTTTCCTCCTATTCCTGATCCTGTGTGCCTCATGCGGCAGCCGGAAAGCAAACGACAACAAGGAAACGGCAGTCCAGGCAGACACCGTAAAAAAATTCACGCTCCCCCTTATACCAGCCATGCTGAACACTCCCGAATTGCGTGCGGACTATCTAGTACGGCACTATTGGGACAATATGGATTTTACCGACACCACTTATATCAACCTTCCAGATGTTACGGAACAAGCATGGGTGGACTTTATAGATATCCTGAAGATAGTGCCGGACACTACTGCGATAGCTGCCATAAAGCAAATGTATAAGATGGCAGATCAGAAGAAAGTCGTATTCTTCTATTATACTGACTTAGCAGAAAAATATCTGTATGATCCGAATTCTCCGATGCGGAACGAAGAATTTTACATTCCGGTACTGGACGCCATGCTGGAAAGTAAAGTATTGAATGATACAGAGAAAATACTTCCGCAAGGACGCCGGGAACTGGCTGAACAGAATCGTATCGGAAGGCCGGCAGAAGATTTCACCTATACACTGCTGTCCGGAAAAAACGGTACGCTCTACGGAGTGAAAGCAAAATATACGCTGCTGTTTATCAACAATCCGGGATGTCATGCTTGTGAAGAAGGCATAGAAGCACTGAAACAGGCGCCTGCCATCAACAAGGAGTTTGCAGCAGGAAGTCTAAAGATACTGGCTATTTATCCGGATGAAGATAAGGAAGAATGGGAAAGACACCTACCGGACTTCCCCAAAGAATGGATAAACGGGTATGATAAAAAACTCGTTATAAAGGAAAAGAATCTGTATGACCTGAAAGCGATACCTACCCTGTATCTATTGGATAAAGACAAGAAAGTACTGCTGAAAGATGCAACGGTGGCACAGATTGACCAGTACCTGTAATAAGTGATTAGTGATGAGTGACCACTAAAAATATCCCCTCTCACCACTCCACTTCGTGAAGGATAAAAGGGGATGAAGAAACGAGAGAAGAGAGAGTATATGATTTATTCTTTATTCCCTGCCACCACCTAAGGCTTGGTAGAGATTGATAATTCCCTGTATCTCATCGAAGCGGTCGGCTATCTGCGTCAGTTGGGCAGAGAGCAACGATTGCTGGGCGGTAAGTACCTCCAGATAAGTGGAGTTGCCATGTTTCATCAACAATTGCGTGCTTCGGACTGCGGTTTCCAATGAAGTGATTTGTCCGTCGCGCAACTCTGTTTTACCGCGGGCCACCTGCACTTGGGTAAGGGCATTGTTCACTTCACTTCCAGCATTCAGCAGCGCCTGCTGGAAAGAAAGTTTAGCTTCTTCCTGTTGGGCTTTGGCTATTTTCAACTGTGCCATGTTTAATCCTTTATTAAATAAAGGTTGTGTCAGTGAACCAACTGCGGAGAGTAACAACTTGCCCGGATTGATAATCATGCTTCCGGCAGAGTTTGTCCAACCTGCCGTACCTCCCAAAGTAATGGAAGGATAAAAGGCTGAACGTGCCGCATTTGTACTATAAAAAGCCTGTGCCAGCGAGAGTTCCGCACTCTTCACGTCGGGACGACGGGAGAGCAACTGCAACGGAACACCAACGGTAAGTTCTTCCGGGAAACTTTGTCCCTGCAACTTTCCACGTTCGATGGCGTCGGGCACATCACCCAGTAAAATAGAGAGTGAATTCTCCACTTCACGGATTTGCTGTTTAAGGTCGAGCAAAGAGGCTTCTACCATATAACAGTTTGCTTCGGTCTGGGCTACTCCGGCCTCATCCGTCATACCTGCTGCTTTCATGGCACGCATTGTCTTCACGCTCTCACGCCACTTGGCGGCAGTTTCGGCAGAGACGTTGTATTGTGCATCGAGCATTAATAAGGTATAATACATATTTGCCACATTGGCTATCAACGAAGTAGTGACAGCTTGTTCGTACTCCAGGCTCTGAAGATACAAAGCTTTTGCACGGCGTTTCGCATTGGTCAGTTTACCGAAAATATCAATTTCCCAACTGGCGGACGCTATGCCGCTATACGTCCAGGAACCTTTTGATTTATCAAAACTACTGACACCTCCCTGCGGAGTCAGCATAAAAGAAGGCAGATAGGCCAGACGGGCGGATGACAGAGTAGCTTCCGCTTCTTTGATACGCCACTGAGCGGACTGCAAGTCGGTATTGCCTTGCAGTGCATGCTCAATGAGAGATTGTAGTTGCGGGTCGGTAAACAACTCGCGCCAGGAGAGAGAGGCGATAGAGGTGGTGTCTTCCACCTCTATATCCTGCCCGTAAAGTCCGTCGGTCTTGACTTCGGGGCCTTCATAGTTAGTATAGATGCCGCAACTACTCAACAGCAAGGCTGCGACAGCTAAAGTGATGATTTGTTTCTTCATTATTTATATTGTTTATTTCATTAGAAAATGATGAATTAGCACAACCGGAGTATCTCAATTCCCCTCCTCCGGCGGAGGAGAATGAAAATACTCCTGTATCCAGTGCCAACCTATCATTTATGTGATTCTTCTATTTCTTTCTTACTCACTTCCATCTCCTCCTCAATCTGCCAGTCTTTGGTCGGCATGGACTGAGCCGGACGAAGACGTTCCTGCAACCACTGGAAGGTGACAAACAAAGCCGGAACGATGAAAAGCAATGCCAGTGTACCGATGGTCATACCACCTACTACACCCGTACCCAACGAACGGTTACCGTTAGCACCTACTCCCGTAGCTACCACCAGCGGGAACAGACCGAAGATCATGGTGAGTGCCGTCATCAGGATAGGACGAAGACGTGCTTTGGCTGCGCTGACTGCGGAAGCAATCAATCCCATGCCCGCTTTTCGGCGCTCGGCAGCATATTCCGTCAACAGAATGGCTGTCTTGGCAAGTAAACCGATCAACATAATCAAACCTGTTTGCAGATAAATGTTATTCTCCAATCCTGCTATCTTGGCAAACAAGAACGTACCCATCAGACCTACCGGAACCGCAAGAATAACTGCAAACGGAACGATGAAGCTTTCATAAAGCGCACTCAGGATAAGATAGATCATCAGAATACAGATACCGAAGATAATTACCGTCGTACCACTCTGCTGGTTCTCTTCACGTGTGATACCACCGAAGTCATAACCGTAACCTTTCGGCAGGCTGATTTCTGCTGTCTCTTTCACGGCACGGATGGCATCACCCGTACTATATCCCTCGGCAGGCATAGCATTCACGGATATGGAATTATACATATTGAAGCGACTCAATGTCTCGGCACCATAACTGCGGGTCAGCGTAACGAACTGGCTCAGCGGAGCCATCTCACCGTTTGCCATCCGCACAAAGGTGTTGTGCAATGAAGACTCATCCATGCGGTATTCCGGACCGGACTGTATCATAACCCTATATACCTTTGAGAAACGGTTGAAGTTAGATACATACTGTCCGCCATAGTAACCCGAAAGTGTAGAGAGCACTGCATCCGGAGTAATGCCGGCACGCTTACATTTGGCAGCATCTACCTCGACAGTCCATTGCGGATAGCGCACATCGAAAGTAGAATAAGCCATGGAGATTTCAGGACGCTGGTTCAAAGCACCCAGGTATTGCTGGGTAGTCTGGAAGAAGGTGTTCACATCCGTGCCCAACTTATCCTGTACATTCAGGTCGAGTGCATTGCCCATACCATAACCCGGAATCATACCCGGAGCAATTGCAAAGATCGTGGCATCCTTGATATCTGCCGTGCGGGCATAAATCTGTCCGATGACAGCCTGCACCTGATCTTCTTTCTTCGTACGTTCATCCCAAGGTTTCAGTTTCATAACAATCATACCGAATGTATTTCCCTGTCCGGAAAGCAATCCGTAACCGGCTACTTTCTGAATATGTAACTTTTGCGGAATAGCTTCCAAGCGTTCTTCTATACGAAGCATAACATCATCCGTAGTCTTCAGTGAGCTACCCGGAGCCGTACTTACGTTGACGAACAATACACCCTGGTCTTCATCAGGCACCAAACTGGTCTTCGTAGAGTTCATCAGGAGCACTAACAATACTACTGAACAAGCCAGCAATGACCATGACAACCAACGACGCTTAATAAAAAATAGTACCGCATTCTTATACTTATTCACCACCACATCGAAAGCCGCATTGAACGAATTACGGAAACGGGCGGCAAAATTATTTTTCTGCGTGCCATCTTCATTAATATAAGGTCTCAGCAGCAGAGCACAAAGAGCTGGGCTCAGCGTCAAAGCATTAACGGCTGAAATACCTACCGCAACCGCCATCGTCAGACCGAACTGCGTATAGAACGTACCGGACGTACCACAAGAACAACTAAAACACCCCGCCATAAATACCAGTGAAGAGGTGATAACCGCATTACTGATACCCTTCATAGCGTCGATACTTGCCATATAAGGAGACTTATACCCGACATCGAACCTCGACTGCACTGCCTCGACGACGACTATGGCGTCGTCCACTACCGTACCGATCACAAGTACCAATGCAAACAGGGTAATCAGGTTGATACTGAATCCGGCAACGGACATAAAAGCGAAGGTACCTATCAGTGACACGATGATACCTACCAACGGAATCAATGTGGAGCGGATATCCTGCAAGAATACATATACCACCAAGATCACAAGAAAGATAGCTTCGATCAAAGTCTTTACTACCTCATGGATAGAAGCGAACAGGAAGTCATTGGAACTCATCATCTGTGTCAGTTCCACACCTTTCGGCAGGTCTTTGCGCACTTCGTCCAGCAGGTTATCAATGTTCTGGTTTACTTCCGTAGCATTGGAACCGGCCGTCTGGAACACCATACAGGAAACACCATTGTGACCGTCCATACCGCCTTTGTAGGCGTAGCTGTCCTTACCCAATTCCACATCTGCAATGTCTTTCAACTTCAGCACTTCACCGTCTTCCGTAGAACGGATTACGATTTCACCAAATTCCTCCGGTGTAATCAGACGACCTTTATACTTCATGGTATATTGATAAGTTTCGTCCGAATTTTCACCGAACGAACCGGTAGCCGATTCAATATTCTGCTCGGCAAGTGCTGCCGTCACGTCAGACGGAATCAGTTTGTACTGTGCCATCACATCAGGCTTCATCCAGACACGCATACTGTAGTCACCACCCATAATCATCATATCGCCCACACCTGCAATACGCAGCAACTGCGGTTTCAAGTTGATACTCATATAGTTGGCAAGGAAGTTTTCATCATACGAATTATCGGGACTATGCAATGAAAACATCTGTAAGATACTGGTCTGGCGCTTCATAGTGGTCACACCTACCTGGGTTACTTCTCCCGGAAGCTGTCCGGTAGCTCTGGATACGCGGTTCTGCACATTAACAGCAGCCATATCCGGGTCGGTTCCTTGTTTGAAATAGACGGTAATGGATACCGAACCGGCATTGGTAGCGGTAGACGTCATATAAGTCATGTCTTCCACACCGTTGATAGCTTCTTCCAACGGAGCGATAACACTCTTCTGCAAAGTTTCCGCACTGGCACCGTAGTACGTGGTGCTTACCATAACGGTAGGCGGAGCAATATCGGGATATTGTTCGACAGGCAGGGTAAACAACCCGATGATACCCAGAATGACAATCGTTATAGAAATGACCGCCGAAAATACCGGGCGTTCAATAAATGTTCTCAGATTCATGGATTAATCCTCCTTTGTTTGTTGATTAGCGGTTTCTTGTGTTGCAGAGGATGCTGACTTAGCTTGAATAGGTGTACCTTCGCGCAATAATCCTACGCCTTCGGCCACAATTACATCACCCACATTCAAACCCTTGTCCACGATATACTCTTTTCCACCATTCACACGGGTCACCTCCACTGGGGCAGACTGTGCTTTACCATCTACTACTTTAAATACGAACACTTTATCCTGCACTTCATAAGTAGCCGCTTGCGGAACAACGATACAGTTCCGTTTTTGAACAGGAACCACTACATTGCCGGCTCCCCCACTCTGTAACAATCCTTCTTTATTCGGGAATATGGCACGCAAACTGACAGTTCCGGTAGAAGTATCGATCACCCCACTGATTGTTTCAATCTTACCTTGCGAAGGATAGGTGGATTTATCATTCAAAATCAGTTCAATAGCAGGCATTTCCTCCAATGCTTTACTCCTGGAACCGTAGCGGCGCGTCATATCCAGCAACTGGTTTTCTGTCATCGAGAAGTAAACGTACATATCGGAATTATCAGAAACCGTAGTCAACGGTTTAGGCAGGCTGGCACTAACCAAAGCGCCCACACGATAGGGCAGAGTGCCTACAACACCGTCGGCAGGACTTTTCACTTCCGTATAAGAAAGGTTATTGGCGGCACTTACACGTTGCGCTTCCGTCTGCGCCAATTGCGCTTTCGCCGTCAGCAGGTTATTATAAGATGTCTGCAAGTCGAACTCGGAAATCACGTTCTGGGCAAACAATTCTTTTTTACTGTCATACGTCAGTTGAGCCGTAGCTACACTTGCACGCGCCGCTTCCACATTGGCTTCCGCAGTCTGCAAAGCCGCACGGTAAGGTACTTGGTCAATAATAAACAAGACTTGTCCTTTGCGGACCGCCTGACCTTCTTCCACACAAAGCTTAGTCAGGAAACCGGACACCTGTGGGTAAATGTCAATGTCTTGTCTTCCCCGGATACTCGCTGAATAGGTCGTTTGCAATTCCTTGTCGGATGTCGTGATTCCCATCACCTCATACTCAGAACTGGTCTGCACGGTAGGAGCCTGTCCGCATGCTACCAATGTTACTCCACAAATGAATGTCATCATTTGTCTAATCAATCTCTTCTTTGTTGTCATACTACAATCTTTTTAAAAACATCTTTTGTTATGTCGGCGGCAAAGGTATGCCGTTTTTGAACAACAACTTGTTTCATTTGTCGCACTCCTTTGTTCATTTTCGGAACGGTTTGCTTAACATTCCAAAAAGAACTTCTACCTTTGTTCCAGCAAAACTTTAAAAAGATAAAGTATGAATCCATTATTAACTACGAAAGCAGAAACCTTCAGATCCGGGAGCGATAACTTGGAGTTTTACCACAACCGACTCATCAAATTAACGAATGGAGTCCTTTTATTCTGTTCCGGCGGAGAGGCGGAAATCACCATAGATCTGGAGAAGCATCACATTATACCGAATACGAACATTATGTTATTGCCCGGCTCTATTCTTTCGCTCAGATCGGCCAGCCCGGACTTCCAGATACACTATTTCGCTTATTCGGGCGAGATGATGAAGGTTGCCTGCTTCCGACTAGACCCGGCATTCATGCATTTTATGAAAGAGAATTCCTGTTATACACATACCAGGCTCGAAACCATACGCCCCATCCTGAGAATGATAGAGGCAAGCGCCGCCATCTATGGCGACAAAGCATTGCCCAGAACCTACTTCAGATATTCTTCTTGGATACTTATGATAAGGTACAGAGATATTTCACGAAGGAACAACTGGAGGGAGGCAACCGGAAAGGACAGCTGTTCAAAAAGTTCATCCATCTGGTACATACCAATTGTACCATGCAACGGGATGTAGCCTTTTATGCCGAGCAACTTTGTATTTCTACACGCTACCTTTCCGCTATTACTAAAGAGGTAGGCCAGATTTCCGCTAAAGAAATCATCGATGAGTTTCTCACACTGGAAATCAAAGTCGCCCTACAATCCACCAACCTCTCACTAAAAGAGATAGCCGACCGGTATAATTTTCCCGACCAGTCGTTCTTCGGACGGTACTTCAAGAAGCATACGGGAATGTCACCGAAAGAATACAGAGCAAAAAGAATATAATAGATAGAAAACAATTGCATTGACGCAAATCAACAATAAATAAACGCATACTGACGCATATCAACAAACACAAACGGTTTACATTTGCAGTGAACAATTAAAAAGCGAACCGCAAATTTAATACCGTATGCTGAAAGTACTGCTATTATCCGATTTTACCAGCGCGTACAGCCGCCTTTTATTAAAAGGTTTCCTGCGATATTCCATGGAAGTGGGCAACTGGCGCTTTTATCGAATTCCATTGAGCCGTGAAGACTTCAATGACGAAAAAGCAATCGAAACAGTCATTGATATTGCTCAGCGCTGGGAAGCGGATGCCATCATGGGACAGCTGTCCGAAGTAAATACCGAACGGCTGCGCTCCATAGGCATCCCCGTCATCCTGCAAAACTACACCAATCGTGTGGACGGCATATCCAATATTACCGGTGATTACTACGGCACCGGCGAAATGGCCGCCAACTACTTCTTGCGGAAAGGTTACACTAATTTTGCTTTCTACGGCACGAGTGATACAATCTGGTCACGCGAACGTGAAGAGGGTTTCTGTACCCGCCTCGCCGAAGTAGGGCAGCATGCCTATATCTATAATGAAGAGAGCAACATCCGCTATGGCTCCACTTCCGACCAGCAGACCCTCCAAGCCTGGTTGCAGCAACTCCCCCATCCCACAGCCTTGTTTGCCTGCGACGACGTATTCGCCTTACGCATAACCGAAGTCTGCGGTATCAGCAACATTCAAGTCCCCCAGGATCTGGCTGTTTTGGGAGTGGATAATGACGAAATACTCTGCAATATGTCCGACCCTCCCCTTTCTTCCATCGTGCTGGATGTAAAGAACGGCGGATATCAGGCAGCCAAACTGCTGCACAGCATTGTGAAGGATAAGCAACTGCCACAATTCAATATCGTTATCAATCCCATCCGCATTGAACGCAGAAAGTCAACAGAAGGATACTCGGTAAGTGATAAACTGGTCCTTGGTGCCCTGAAGCTTATTGAGACGGAGAACAACGGCCTTATCAGCATCACAGAAATACTGAACCGCCTTTGTGTTTCACGCCGTGTACTGGAAAAACATTTCCGTAAGGAAGTCGGCATTTCCATTTACCAATATATACTGGATTACCGCACTTCCTGTTTCGCCGAGAAACTGTTAACCTCAGACCTGCCCATCATGGATATAGCCTTTGAACTGGGTTATGAAGATTACATCAATCTTACCAAATCCTTTAAACGAATCTATCAGATGACTCCAACCCAATATAGGAATTACTATAAGTACGGGAAAACAACCACTATTATTAACCCTAATAACCAATGAGAAACAGTGAGAAATTTTATTCTTTTACCTAACTCGTCAGGAAAGAACACTTCAATGCGAAGTATCTTCCTCATTGTATGTATGTGCTGTAGCTTGATTACTCTGGCTCAAAGCAATTTCAAGGTATCCGGTATCGTTATCGGAGTAGACAAAGAACCCATTATCGGGGCTACCATTCAAGACAAAAGCAACCAGACAGGTGTCATTACCGATGTAGAAGGACGCTTTACCATCAATGCTTCTTCGCGCAACGCTGTGTTACGCGTCGGCTATATCGGAATGAAATCAGAAGAAATCAAAGTAGAAGGGCGTTCCCAAATCACCATCATTCTTCAGGAAGAAGCCGTGAAGATAGACGAAGTGGTAGTAACCGCCCTCGGCATCAAGCGTGAAGCCAAAGCTTTAGGTTACGCTGTATCTTCCGTAAACAATGACGCACTGACAGCCGGTAACGAGCAGAATGTAATGTCTGCCATCTCGGGTAAAGTAGCCGGTGTGGATATCTCTTCCACAACAGCAGGCCCTTCCGGTTCCACACGCGTCATTATCCGCGGTAATTCCCAGCTGACAGGTTCCAACCAGCCCCTATATGTCATCGACGGCATGCCGGTGGACAATACGGAACTGGAAGGTGCAGGCAAATGGGGTGGTTACGAATATGGTGACGTATTGTCCTCCCTCAACCCGGATGATATTGAAAACATTTCTATCCTGAAAGGCCCGTCCGCTTCCGCACTTTATGGCTCCAGAGCTTCCAACGGTGTTGTCCTCATCACCACTAAGTCCGCCCAGAAGAAAAAGGGTATAGGTGTGGAGTTCTCATCCAACCTGAGCATTGTTAAATTACTGACCGGCTTCGACGATTACCAGCGCGTCTACGGTCAGGGCCGCGACAGGCGTCCCTCGATGTCCGGTCAGTCGGCATCGACTACTTCGCAAGTAGCTTGGGGTGGAAAGTTAGACCCCAACATGGATGTACATATCTATAATGATGAGATACGGAAGTATGGTAATGTGAACAACAACATCCTGAGTTTCTTCGATACCGGTATCACTACCACCAATGCCGTTGCCTTCAGTAAGACCAATGACTTGTCGGCTTTCCGTGTATCCGTATCTGATATGCGCAACTGGGATATCGTGCCCGAATCGGAACTGAGCCGTACCAGTGTCTCTTTTAAAGGAAACACCCAGCTTTCCAAACGCCTGACCGTAGAAGCACAGGCCACTTACAGTTACGAATCCGTGCAGAACCGCCCCGCCCTGTCCGACAGTCCGAGTAATCTTGGTAATGCCCTGATAGGTATCGCGCCGAGTTTTGACCAGAAATGGTTATCCAATAACTACAAGGACGAAACCGGACGTTACAATGACTGGAACGGTAACAAATACCGCATCAACCCCTACTGGGGAATCAATGAAATGAGCAATAAGTCCAAACGCGACCGCCTCATCGGACAGGGACGCCTCTACTATGCATTCACCGATTATCTGAAAGCCAGCTTCAAAGCCGGTCTGGACTCCTACACCTTCCGCTTCACCGATTTCACTCCGATGTATACCCCCGGATTTACCGATGGAATGATGAAGGAAATGACCAACAACGTGATGCAGTACAACTTCGAGATGATGCTTCGTTTCCAAAAGCGTTTCGGTGATTTCGATGTATCGGCTTTCGTCGGCGGCAATGTGATGCGCTATGAGTACGAATCCATGATCCAGACCGGACAAACGCAGGTAATCCCCGGTTTACAGGACATCACCAACTATTCCAGCATAGAAACCGAACATGCCCTGGTGCGTAAAGCCGTGCGCTCCCTGTTCGGACAGGTCAGCCTGGGCTACAAAGAGTTTGCATACCTCGATGCAACGTTCCGTAATGACGTGTCGTCCACTCTAAGCCCCAAGAACCGTTCTTATTTCTATCCTTCGGTTTCGGGAAGCTTGATATTCTCCAACCTCTTTGAGCACAAAGAATGGTTCACCTTCGGTAAGTTGCGTGCTTCATGGGCTAAAGTAGGTGGTGACACAAGCCCCTATCAGCTTCAATTGGAATACGGTCTGAAACCTTATACCAATAAAGGAACTTCTCTGGGTTACATCACTTCCGGTTCCGTGCCTAATGCCAACCTGAAACCGACCTCGACTTACTCTTTCGAAGTAGGTATGGATGTGCGTTTCCTGGATAACCGTCTGGGACTGGACTTTACTTACTACCAACAGATAACCAAAGACCAGATCCTATCATTGCCGGTTTCACAATCTACCGGATACAGCCGTGCCATGATCAATGCCGGTGAGATTTCCAACAAAGGTATCGAAGCTTCTCTGTCACTCGTACCGGTGAAAACCAAAAACTTCACCTGGGATGCCAATATCAACTTCGCCAAGAACTATAATGAAGTAGTGAAACTGCACGAAGACGTGAAAGACTTTGAACTGGCAGCCGCCCGCTGGGCCAACGCCTTCATCTACGCAAGCGAAGGACAACCTTACGGTGTCATCGTAGGTAAGAAACTGAACCGTACAGAAGCCGGCGAAGTGATTTATGAAAACGGTCTGCCTACTTTCGACGACAAAGCATCCGTATTAGGAAACGGCAACTACGACTTCACTTTAGGTTTCCGCAATGCTTTCTCTTACAAAAACTTATCAATGAGTGTACTGGTAGATATGAAATTCGGTGCGGACGTTTATTCCATGAGTAAGATGCAGTCGCACGTAAACGGTACTTCCAAAGAAACTCTGGAAGGACGCGAAGGCTGGTACGCCTCCGAGCAAGCCCGCCTATCGGCCAACGTGGATGCCAAAGACTGGACACCGACCGGAGGTTATGTAGGTAAGGGAGTAAAAGCCGTAACCGATGCCGACGGTAACGTAAGCTATGTGCCCAACGATGTGTACGTAGATCCCGCCAAATACTGGCAAGCCTTGCAAAACTCTTCCCCCGAACCGTTCATCTGCGACAACTCTTTCGTGAAACTGCGTGAAGTATCACTCTCTTACTCATGCCCCAAGAAGTGGTTCGTACATACTCCGATCGAGTCCGTCACCCTCTCGGCTTACGGTCGCAACCTGCTGCTGATCTATTCAAAAGTAGACAACATCGACCCTGAATCTTCTTACAACAACGGTAACGGACAGGGCTTCGAGTATGGCTCATTACCCTCACGCCGCACCTTCGGCTTCGGCATCAATGTCAAATTCTAAAACGCATATCAACATGAAAAATATAAAATGGAGTTCCTTATTTATCGGCCTCATCTGCCTGTGCAGCTGTGTAGACCTGACTGAACTGAACGAGAATCCAACCAAGGCAACCAGCATATCCCCGCATCTGCTGATTCCGACCATACAATTGACTCATTCGCAATATATGCAGAACACCATCCGCTACTTTATCTACCCGGGTGCATTCGTCAACCACTGGATTGGCGGCTGGAGTATGCAGGAGTACGGCGGAAAAGCCAAAAAGAACATTGCCTACATGGAACGCCTCTGGGTAGCCTATTATCCCGATATCATTAAGAATGCCGTCGCACTGGTCAGCCAGACCACCGACAACCCGGAAGAAGTCAATCTGAATGCCATCGGACGCATCCTGAAAGTAGAGGCTTTCCTTAAACTGACGGATTATTACGGTGATATTCCGTACTTTGAAGCCGGAAAGATATACAATGAAAACATCGTGAAACCCCGATACGACAAACAGGAAGATATCTACATGGATTTCCTGAGCGAACTCCGCGCCGCCTCCGCCCAACTGGACGCATCGGCTATGGCTCCGCAGAACGACCTTTACTTCAATGGCGACATCGAGAAATGGAGACGGTTTGCCAATTCCTTATGGCTGCGCATCTCCATGCGCCTGCTGAAAGTCAACCCCACACTTGCCCAGCAAGAAGCCAAAGCGGCTTATGAGGCAGGAGTGATGACCTCTAACAGCGATATCTGTTATGTGACGCACGAATCGAGCAGACTGGACGAAGGTCCGGGCAACGGATTTGCCAACCAGATGCTGGAAGATCCTACTTACAGTAACTACCGCATGACCAACGAATTGCTGGAAGCGCTGACTTCCACCAACGACCCGCGCACTCTCTACATCGGAGGCGCCTACTATACCGACAGCAAACGCACGGATATCACGTCCATTGTTTACGAAAAGACCGGTTCGTATCAAGGAGTGCCGGCACAAGATTTCATCTACAATGCCTGGGCACCGGCTCTCACCATAAAAA
>ERZ780053.324-NODE-324-length-19278-cov-2.31332_pt1 | contig 19278 bp, 7 predicted proteins | sample MGYA00511088_ERZ780053 | MGnify/ENA primary metagenome ERZ780053 (study PRJEB29588, sample SAMEA2150866) | human gut metagenome | biome: human gut; feature: human-associated habitat; material: faeces | place: Denmark | collected 2008/2010 ...
CTTTAAAAACCAGCCAATATCATAAATGTCAAATTGGCCTATAATAATTCATTTTTAATAGCATATACGAATAATGGGCAATTTTTTCATTATAATGAACTGTTTGATCGGTTTGATTTATTTCTGGATCTCAGGGTTTCATTAAATAATACTTATTTAAGTGTGGGCAAAGTCGTTATTGATGATGAACAGACTCTCTGGGTTCCTACGTCTGGAGGATTATGCAAATATAAAAATGGGATATTTACCAAAATAGGCGAGACACCGGTTCGAACACAGTGCATAGCGTCTTATGATCAAACACATCTGCTTGTAGCCAATCAGGATAGCATTAGACTATTAAATACGAATACGTTGAAACAAAAAAGTATATGTGGAATAGAAGATATGTTTCAGATAAATACTCTTTTTTATGATCATAAAAGAGAGATTGTATGGATAGGAACTTCCACTGATGGTCTTTTCTATCTGGACATGAAAAAGAAAACGTTATTGCCATTTTCTAATTTCCCAAAGCAACCTATCGCAGTGATAACGGAAAGTTCGGATTCAACACTGTTAGTCGGAATCGATGGGCAGGGAGTATGGGAATTGGATAAGGATAAAAAAACGGTTCTGAATATTTTGAAAGAAGATATTGATAATCCTTTCTCTCTTCGTGGGGACGGGGTTTATGACATCTTTTGCGACGGTCAGCAGAGGGTGTGGGTCACTACCTATACTGGTGGGCTTTCTTTCTTCGACTGGAAATCTCCCTTAATTAATCAAATTACCCATCAGGTTAATAATCCGAATTCTTTAGGGAATGATAATGTAAACAAGATATTGGAAGATAGCAAAGGGGATATCTGGTTTGCTACAAATAATGGGATAAGCAGGTGGAGAGTCGCCACTAATGAATGGGATACTTATTATCAGAATAAACAGGAACAGGCACAGGTTTTTCTGGCTTTATGTGAAGATGACGAAGGAAATATCTGGGCAGGTTCGTTCTCATCCGGGTTTTATGTTTTAGATCGGAATACCGGAAAAGAATTGGTTCATTATCCGCGGAATACATCGGATTTGAAATCTGACGGTAAATTCATAATGAATATATATAAGGACAGTGAGGGTGATATCTGGATTGGAGGTATCCAAGATGTAATATGTTATTTAACAAAAGAAAAGCGTTTTCATACGTATGGTGCACAGCCCATGCGTACGTTTATGGAGTTTTCTCCGGGAAAAATGCTGTTGGCCTGTACTTATTCTGTGCTTTTGCTAGACAAAGAAACAGGGAAAATCACTTTCTTACCGGAATGTCTTGCACAGGATATTTTAGTAATGGGAGATGATATTTGGGTGGCTACTTCCGGAGACGGATTGCTGCACCATAACTACACGACTCGTGAAACTCATAAAATAACAGTGGAATCCGGATTGCCATCTAACTATGTGAATAGTGTCATGTATGATAATGGATATTTATGGTTAGGAACGGAAAATGGATTGTGCCGCTATAATCCTGCCGACAGCACGGTGCATGCTTATTATTCTACTTTAGCTCTCTCCAGTGCTTCATTCAATGTGAATGCCAGCTGCAAATTACGTAATGGCGAATTGATGTGGGGTACAAATAATGGGGCGGTAATGTTTAACCCCGATAAATTATATCATACCCAGCTCAACGGGGAGATTTATTTCCAGAATATCACTATTTCCGGCAGTTCTATCAGAGAAAATCAGGATTTGTTGCGTGGAATTCCGGTGAATAAGCAAACAGATATTTCATTCAAATATGATCAGAATACTTTGACGCTTGAGGTATTGCCTATTGGCGTTTCTTCCAAAGAAATAAAATTTTCATGGAAAATGGAAGGGCTTGATACAGAATGGTCACATCCTTCCAATCAGCAGATAATCACTTATACCAATATTCCTAATGGGAATTTCCGGCTTAAAGTAAGAATGTACAATAATTCACTTTCTCAGATAGTTGATGAACGTACATTGGACATACACGTTATTCCGCTTTACTGGCAGACGTGGTGGTTCCGTCTGGTGGTATTCGTTATTATAATGAGCATTACATTCTTTGTGCTTAAATTCTATATAAACCGTTTGAAACAGCGTCATGCTGAAGATAAAATCCGTTTTTTCACAAATACGGCTCATGATCTTCGTACATCGATAACGTTGATAAACGCGCCTATTCAGGAATTGAATAAAGAGAAAGAATTATCAGACAAAGGGCATTATTATCTGAATCTTGCTACGGAACAGTCTGAACGTTTATCTAATGTTGCAACCCAACTCCTGGATTTTCAGAAAGTGGATATGGGGAAAGGACAACTGTTTCTGGTAATGGTTGATATTGTTAAATTGGTGTACAGGCGGAAAACAATGTTCAAGTCTACGGCGGGAAAAAAGAATGTTATATTGGAGTTTGTCTCTAACAGGGAATCTTATATGTCAGCTGTCGATGAATTGAAAATAGAGAAAGTGGTTGATAACTTGATATCTAATGCGATAAAGTATTCTCATACGAATGGTAGGGTGGAACTTACATTGAATTGTAATGAGTACTATTGGAGCTTGGAGGTAAGAGATTATGGATTGGGTATCTCGGATAATGCTCAGAAGAAGCTGTTCAAAGAGTTTTATAGCGGGGATAATAAGGTTAATTCACGCATGGTAGGTTCCGGGATAGGCCTGTTGTTGGTGAAGAATTACGTTTTAATGCATGAGGGAAAAGTCTCACTTGAAAGTAAGGAGAATGAAGGTTCTTTATTCAAAATAAACATCCCTTATAAAGAAGTGGTTGAGGTTGCACCTGCTGAACATGAAGAGCCGGGGAATATCACATCTGCTGATGGTCCGTCTGATCAATCGGAATATAAAAAGGAAGATGATAAGTCCGAAAAGAAGAAATCTATATTAATCGTAGATGATAATAAAGATTTGCGGAACTTCCTGAAGTGTTCTTTTGAAAATCAATATAACATCTTAGAGGCTGGCAATGGCAATGAAGCATGGGAATTACTTCAAAAGGAATCTCCAGAATTGATTATTTCGGATGTGATGATGCCTGATATGGATGGCTTTGAGTTATGTAAATTGATCAAATCTACTTTTGAAACTTCGCATATTCCGGTGATTCTGCTAACTTCACTTTGTGATAAAAGTGACCAGTTGGAAGGTTTAGGCTTGGGAGCAGAGGATTATATCACGAAACCTTTCGATATATCACTTTTGGAGCAACGAATAAAGTCTCTTATGCGGAACCGGGAGATCGTCAGAGAGAAAGCTTTGAAATTGATAAAGTCGGATAATGATGAGCAACAGGTTATTTTGAACAATGAGCTTAACGATCATTTTGTGAAAAAAGCAGTGGAAGTGATTCATAATAATATGCAAAATCTAGATTTTGATAAGGAAAGCTTTGCTATGGAAATGCATGTGAGCGGTTCGTTATTGTATAAAAAAATAAAAGCACTGACAGGTCAATCACCTATTGACTTTATTAAATCCATTCGTTTAAACCGGGCTTTGGAATTACTCCAATCTCATAAGTACACTATCACGGAAGTTAGCGAACTTTGTGGTTATTCCAGTATCAGTTACTTTAGTACGGTGTTTAAAAAGTACTTTGGCAAGTCTCCTACAGAGGTCTAATTTACTTCTTTTTCCTGTTTTTTATCGTTTGTAGCATAGATTATCTAATATCTAAAATTATATATCTAATATCTAAAAGTGTATTGGGTACATTTCTGTAGCTTTGTGCATCGATGTACGGAATGTATGTCGATGGAGTTATTGTTATGTTAAATCTAATCAAGTTAATCTTATGAAATGTATGTATGATGATGACGGTTAAGCCAGCTATTTATGTAAAGACTGCAAAATTAGAGATAACCGTAGCGATACATATCACTTTCGGTAATCTGTAATGAATTTCATGTGGCTTTGACATTTAAAGGGGGGCTGGTGCCAATGGCTACTATTATTAATGAAAAACATAGAACCCCATTACTTATATATTATGAAGAACAACAAGCTTTATTTTGTTTTTCTTTTCTTAAGTATTTTGTTCGCAAGTTGCAATGGCGAAGAAGTAATTGAGAAATGGCCTGAAATAGGCAACTATTATGATTCGAGTAAGCCTATTGAGTTAAAATCCATGTCACCCGACTGGGGAAGAATCAACGACTCTTTTATTATCAAAGGAAACTTTCCGGTTGACACGACCGGAAAAGTCAAAGTTTTCTTTGCCGACAAGGAAGCGGTTATAGTAAACAACAACGGAAATGAATTGTATGGGCTTATCCCCAAGCAGTTTCCCGGCTATAACGAGATAACATTGGAAGTGGATGGCAAAAGGTATACATCTGATAATGTGAAGTTTAAGTACTATCAGACTCAATCTGTGAAAACAATATTGGGAAAATTTGGTGAAAATACCTGGACATCGTCAAATGATTGTAAAATAGATGAATTCCGAATGGATGATTCTTCAGGAATTGTAGCTGTTGCAGGACAAAAGAGTGATAATTTCATTTTCTATGCAGGAGTATGGGGCGATCGTACTTATTTTGTGTCATTAGAGGATAATATGGTGATGCGTCTGACTTCTATTGGTTTTATGGGTTCTGTTGCAGTTGATAATTCAAGAGAAAAAGTGAGCATCATGCCTCGTGATGGAGGTGAGTTATACACAGCCACCCGTGGGGATGGATGGACTATAAACTCTCTTGGTCTCAAAATACCTTCTTCAAACAGTTGCGTGGGGGTATTGACTTATGCCGAGGATGACCGCTATGTGTATGCAATGTCCGATGATGGTCTTTATGAAGTGGATTTGACAGATAAAAGTTATACAAAATTAGTTACTCCATCAGATTACCCGGCTTTTAATGGAGTGAATCTCGGTCAGTGGGAACATTATCTGACTTACAGTAAATATGATAAGTGCTTTTTTGCCTCTTATCCTGAGAATAATGGCATTCTGAAGATATGGAAAGATACTTCGGGTGCATGGCAAGTGGAACGCTATGCCGGCTTCCAACCGGGATGGTTGAATACAACTTTTGGGGATCGATTGACGGATGCCGTATTGAAACAACCTTGCGGAATGGCGGGGGATAGTTACGGTGAACTCTATGTATGTTGCAAAGCGAGCCATTGCATTGTGAAAATCAAAGGAAGGCTTGTTTCTTTGGTAGCGGGAGTTCCCGATCGGTCAGGAAGACTAAACGGATTCCCTACGGATGCAATGTTTGATAATCCAGTGGATATTGCTTTGGATTCGGAGGAGAACTTCTTCATTTGTGAACGATCTTCAAATGCAATCCGGAAAATGACAATTGAATAAAAGTAGAAATCATATAAAATGAATCAAGATGAAGATTAAACATATATTACTGTTTCTCATGGCATGGGTAAGTTCTATGAATTTGGCCTATGCGCAACAGACTGTGGTAGCTTCGGGTTCGGTTATGGACGAGAAAGGCGAGCTCTTAATCGGAGTATCGATTTCTGTAAAGGAAGTTCCTTCTATGGGTGCTATTACGGATATTGACGGTCGTTTCAAGATAGGGGGTATCAAAGTTGGGCATACGTTGGTCATATCCTATGTGGGGTATGATCCTCAGGAGATAAAGATGAACAAGAGCAACGAGCGCATGCGCGTAGTGTTGAAGGAGAGTTCGAATGTAATGGATGAGGTTGTGATTACGGCATCGGGTAAGGTACAGAAGAAAATTAATGTGACAGGTGCCATTACCGGAGTTGAGGTAGCTACGCTGAAAACTCCTGCCACTTCCATAAGCAACATGTTGGGCGGACGCGTTCCGGGCATCATTTCCGTTACACGTAGTGGAGAGCCGGGTAAGGATTTCTCCGAGTTCTGGGTGCGTGGTATCAGTACCTTTGGTGCCGGACAGGGAGCTTTGGTGTTGATTGACGGTGTCGAGGGCAACTTGAATACGCTCGATCCCGAAGACATTGAGAGTTTCTCTATCTTGAAGGATGCCTCTTCTACGGCGGTTTACGGTGTACGTGGTGCCAACGGTGTGGTATTGGTAAGTACCAAGAAGGGTAAAGCCGGAAAACTGAATTTGCAGGTAAAGGCAAATGCCGGTATCTCTTATTCTCCTCGAATGCCCAAATATGTACGTGCTGCGGAATATGCGGCACTCGCCAACGAAGCTGCCGTGACACGTGGACGTATTCCTGTCTATTCCGATGTGGATGTGGATTTGTTCAGGAACCACATGGACCCTGATTTTCATCCGGATGTGGATTGGAGGGATGTTATCTTGAGAGATTATACCTGGAACCAGCAATACTTCCTGAGTGCGTCGGGAGGTGGTGAAGTAGCTCGCTATTACATCAGTGCCGGTTTTACGACAAAAGATGCCATCTTTAAACAAGATAAAGGGGTAAACAAATACAATACGAACGTAAACTACAACAAGTTCAATTTCCGTGCTAATGTGGATGTGAATGTCACTTCCACCACTACGCTTTCGCTGAATGAAGAGACTGTGATTGTTACTCAGAATTATCCGGGATATGGAAACGACAGTAAGGTATTGTGGCAGGCACAATCCAATCTGACTCCGGTGACAGTACCGTTGATGTACACCACAGGGCAGGCACCTGGATATGGCACTGATAAATCGAATATTAGTCCGTATGTATTGTTGAATATGACGGGTTATCGCAAGTTCTATTCCAATGATAATAAAATCACGATGCAGCTCAATCAGGATTTGAAGATGATAACTCCCGGACTGAGTATTGCAGGATTGGTCAACATTAATTCGATAGGTGCGAGAACCCAAGTTCGCGAAAAAATGCCGGCCATTTATTATGCTCATGGTTATAAACGTGATGGAACACTCGATTTGGAGAAAATATCTGATGCAGTGGAGCCCTATTATACAAATTGGAATGACACTGAGCGTAGAATTTATTGGGATTTCCGACTGAATTACGACCAGACATTTAATAAGGTACATAAGGTGGGTGCCTTGGTGAAGGCCGAATGGAGCGATTATGAAGCATCGAAATATAATCAATTGCTGACTGCTATCCCTAAACGTTATAATAGTTACTCAAGCCGTTTCTCTTATTCGTATGATGATACTTATATGGCCGAATTTAATATGGGTTACACCGGTTCGGAGGCTTTTGAGAAAGGTAAGAAATTTGGTTGGTTCCCTGCTGTTTCTATAGGTTGGGCTCCCACGCAATATCGCTTCTGGCGTAATAAGGACAATTTTATCAATTATTTCAAAATCAGGGCTTCGTATGGTATAGTAGGTAACGACCGCCTCACTTGGGACGACTCGGTACGTTTTCCCTATCTTACTTTGATTGGTTACACAGGTTCCGGCAGTTGGAATAACGGTTCCGGCTTGACCGAAACGCAAGTGGGTTCCAGCAACCTGCGCTGGGAAAAGGCCAAGAAAGCTGACATCGGTATTGATGCACGTTTCTTCCACGAACGTTTTGAGATGACAGTCGATTTCTTCCAGGATATACGTTCCGGTATTTATCAGCAACGCCAGAGTGTACCGGAAGAGATGGGACTTCCGTCATTGCCTTGGGCCAATGTGGGTGAAATGAAGAGCTGGGGTATGGATGGACATATCTCATATACGCAGCCTTTGGGTGACAATGACAAATACCTGATTGTACGTGCCAACTACACACAGTCCATGAACAAAATCACCAATTTCGAGGAAGACCTTAAGAAATACGATTACCAATCAGCCGTAGGATATCAAAGTGGAGTTAACCGAGGCTTGATAGCTTTGGGCTTGTTTAAAGACCAGGCAGATATAGATAATAGTCCTCGTCAGGATTTTGGCAATTACTTGCCGGGTGACATCAAGTATAAGGATGTCAATGGCGATGGCATTGTCAATTGGGATGATATTGTACCTTTGAAGTATTCTTATGTGCCTCAGATACAGTATGGATTTGCCACAGAGTTTAACTGGAAGAACTTCAATGTAAGTGTCCTATTCGAGGGAGTAAGCCGCGTGACCTATTTTAAAGGTGGAAATATGTATCAGCCATTCTCGGGTAGTACAGCCGGTAATGTGATTACAGATTTTGCCAACCCGGCAAACCGATGGATTTCACGTGAGATCTCAGGCAACCCTGCCACCGAGAATCCGAACGCCAAGTACCCTCGTCTTTATTATGGAGGTAGCAGTAATAATAGTCAATCATCTTCTTTTTGGTTGTCTGATGGTAGTTACTTGCGTTTGAAGAATGTGCAAGTCTCTTATACACTCAAGAACCAATTCCTGAAAAAGTTTGGTCTCCAGAAAGCAGTAATTAGTATGATTGGAGACAATTTGGCAGTTTGGTCTAAAGAGAAGATGCTGGATCCTGCACAAGCGGGAGATAATGGAACAGTCTATCCTGTCCAGCGAGTGTATACTTTACAGCTTAATCTTTCATTCTAATATAACCTGACAATTATGATAAAATTTGGAAATTATAAAAGAGAATTCGGTTTTCTCGGCAGAATAGCCGCAATAACCGTTATTTTGGTCTCAAGCATTATGTTCGGTTCGTGCGAAAAATACTTGGATATTGACAAATATGTGTATGATCAGACCACGCTGGACTCCATTTTCCTTTCCCGCTCCAGAACGGAAGAGTATATCAATGGAGCGGCTGCTCTTCTTCCCGATGAATCAATCCTTATGAATGGTTGGGGAGCGGCTTCTACATTGCCCAGTGGATTGGGCTCAGATGAAGCAATCGTTCCGTTTGTAACGAATGGAAATGCTATACTTTATGATGAAGTGAAAGAAACGAACTCATGGTTTAATCCGTGGCCCGAGTGCTATAAAGGAATCCGTAAGGCCAACATCGTATTGGAGAATATATCCAAAAACCAGGAGCTTACCGAGATGGAAATGCGTGATTTCAAGGGAAGGGCTTATTTTCTGCGGGCTTACTTCTATTTCTATTTGGTAAGATTGTACGGGCCTGTGGTTGTGCTTCCCGACCGTCCTTTCGATACGGACGAAGATGTAGCGTCAGTTTCATTCGAGCGTTCCACTTACGATGAGTGTGTAGAGAAAATCTGTGCCGACTTTGAAGAAGCAGCTAAATTGCTGCCTGCAAGTCGTATAGATGCATTGCAGTATATACCTACCAAGGGTGCTGCTTTGGCGTTCAAGGCTCGTATGCAGCTCTATGCTGCCAGCCCCCTTTTCAATGGTAACAGTTACTATTCCGATTGGAAAGACTCAGAGGGGAGGAATTTCATTGCCCAGACGGAAGACAAGGTTAAGTGGGGAAAAGCTGCCGCCACGTTCAAGCGGATTATTGATATGAATAAGTATGCCATTCATACTGTATCCAAAATAGTGAATGAAAAGGGTACAGGCACATTGCCTCTTCCCGAGACGGTATCTGATGCCGACTTCCCTGATGGAGCCGGAGGTATAGACCCCTATAAGTCATACAAGACGCTGTTTGATGGTACTTACCAGCCTGAGTTGGTTAAAGAATACATCTATTTTTCAAAAAATAATGGAAACTATATTCTTGTGACACCTTCCAAATTGGGGGGAATATCTTCATTTAGTGTTACTTTAGATATGATTGATGAATACCGGATGGCTGACGGTAGACCGTTTAGTGAAGCTACTCAGGCGGAAAAATCATGGCAGGCAGTGGGACAAGATAAAACATTCTCGTCAGATTATCTTCTTTCCGGAAACAGAGCTCATCGTGATGATGGTCGCGAACCGCGTTTTTATGCGGCTATTGGTTTCAATGCTTGTATCTGGCCTACAACTTCCCACCGTGACGGTTTGTCAGCAGGTACCAGAAACTATGTTACCGACTATTACTACGGAGGTAGTGCATCTGATATGAATAATAATGATAACAGAACCAGGACCGGATATACCTGCCGGAAATATGTGCATCAGGATGATTGTATCTTTTGGAATGGAGTGGTAAAAGCGAAGACTTATCCGATATTCCGCTATGCCGAAGTATTGTTGGGGTATGTAGAAGCGATGAACGAAATGGAAGGTTCGTATACGGACGAAGATGGGCAGGTGACGGTTACTCGTGATGTGGATCAAATGGTGAAATATTTCAATCAGATTCGTTATCGTGCCGGTCAACCGGGAATCACAACTGCCGATGCAGCCGACCAAAGCAGGATGCGTGAACTAATTAAGCATGAAAGGTTGATTGAGTTTGCTTTCGAAAGTCATCGTTATTGGGATTTGCGCCGTTGGAAAGATGCCTATGACGCTTACAACAAACCCATCAGAGGATTGGATGTAAGTGCTCGCGAATCACAACGCGAACAGTTCTATACAGAAAGAATCTGGAATACAGAAAAAACCATGAAACGTATGTTTTCCAACAAGATGTATCTGTGGCCGCTTGACAGAAATGTGCTGAGAAAGAACGGTAAGTTGGTACAGAACCCAGGATGGAATTAAAATGAAAACAATAAAAGCTGATAATATGAAGAGAATAGCATTTTTTTCGATAACCTTGCTGTTGGCATGTATGGCGGGTTGCGACAATAAAATACCTATGGAAGAGAATTTATGGCCCGAAACGGTTTATCTGGTTGGGGCAAAAGATAAGATTATAAATAGAGATCTGAATATAGGTTATGAAAAAGATACCATATATGCATCGGTTGCCATCAGCGGTTCGCTGCCTACCAAGGAAGATATAACTGTTACTGTTGAAGAATTTCCTTCTGGTATTGAAAGTTATAACCAGAAAGAACTTGGTTCGGATGATATAAAGTATCGTACGTTGACAAATGGTATCTATAGTTTTCCGCAAGAAAATGTAGTTGTGAAAAAGGGTGAAGCCTATGGCACGTATCCTGTTCACATTGACCCATCCACTTTGCATATAGATTCGCTCTATATGATGGCGTTTAAACTTAGTGGAACATCTCGTTTTGAACTGGCTAAAGAAGATACAGTGGTGCTAATCCGTCTGAATCTGATGAATGACTATTCAGGGCTTTATTATATGGACGGTGTGATTAAGCCTGCTGATAATCCGAAAGATTCCGTTATCTATAAGTCGCCTCGCACGTTGCAAGCTGTAGTCGATGGTAACACTGTACGTATGTATCATCAAAAGAATGAATGGTCGAAAGGTGCTACAGACTACAGACCCGATTATTGCTTTAATATCACCGTAAATCCGGATAATTCAGTAACCTTAACGTCTTGGGATAAGTTTAACCTTGTCAGTGGTGGCGGTAAGTATTACCCCGAAATGGAAGTGTACGATTTGTGGTATACTTTCAGAGAGGATGGTATGTTGAAGAAAACGCGGGGATTTGTGTATAAAGAGCGTAAGAACGATGATGAAGTACGCAAGATAAACGACTGGATGGAAGAAAATAGAAAGTACGATTATTAAGAGATTCTATTTTAAGGTAAAGTTAGATTGCATTTTTTATTACCATTAGTTTAAGAAGGTGGTGCTTCGTGAGAAGCACCATTTTCTGTAAATTATATAAAATCTATATCATGAGAACCTATTTTTTCTCTTTATTATTCCTGTGTATGCAAAATGTATTTGCACAAGCACCATTAGCAGTGGAAACGGATTCTATGAGTGTAGAAAACCTTTTTCTACAGCAAATGTCGCATTTCCCTCAGGAAAAGCTTTACCTTCAGACAGACCGTGGCATTTACATGTCCGGTGAAACCCTTTGGTTCAGGGCACATTTAGTAGACGCTCTTATGCTAAAGCAAGCTAATGCCAGCCGATATGTATATGTAGAGTTGGTGAATCCGTTGGGCAACTTGGTGGAGAGAGTGAAAATAAGACCGGACTCTTTGGGGTGTTTTTACGGACATATTCCATTGGGTGAAGATCTGCCGGAAGGCAACTATTCTCTCAGAGCCTACACTTGGTTCATGCAGAATATAGGTGAAGAGTACTTTCCCCATAAACTGATTTATATATCCGATCCCGTATCCGAAGCGATATCTCCGGAAATCAGTTATTCTGCTGAAAACAATGATATTCATGCGGAAATACATTTTCTCAGTAAACCGGACAATCGATCCGTCACTCCTACACAAGCCATTCTTTTCCCCGATGGAGACAGGGACAAAAAAGGAAAAGTCTTATCATTGGAAGGGAAAAATATCCGTTACACTTTCAAGAAGAAGGAGATTCCTGCTTCGCGCACGTTTTTGTTGCAGACAGTGTATGACGGCAAAATTTCCAATCGCTATTTCAAAATCCCCGAATTGAGTAAAACCTTTGATGTGGCTTTCTTCCCCGAAGGAGGTCATGCAGCTCAATCCACCACAATCAAAATGGCATTTAAGGCCATCGATGCAGATGGTTTGTCTACAGAGGTAGAAGGTCAAGTATTTGACGAAGAAGGTCAGGTATGTGTCGATTTCAAAAGCCAGCATTTGGGTATGGGGAGTTTTCGGATGTATTATGTCCCTGGAAAAAAGTATCATGCCGTTTGTAGTGACGGAACAGGCGTTTCCAAGCGTTTTGATTTGCCCGAACCTTCTCCGGATGCTATCTCCCTGAATACACTTTGGTCTAAAGATTATTTGCGGGTAAGTCTTTCCAAATCACCCGATACCCCATTGGGCACTTCGCTGATACTGGTGGCGCATTTGCGTGGCATCGTTCTGTATGCACAGCCCTGGGATGATAAACAAAATTATGTTGACTTTGAAAAAGACTTTTTTCCGGCAGGCATCGTTCATTTTCTGCTGGTTGATGAAGGAAGAAACATTCTGAGCGAACGTTTAGTGTTTTCTCTGCAAAAAAGTGCACTGGCGCAGACTGAAGTCCGGCCTGACCGCGAAAACTACTTGGCAAGAGAGAAGGTAGATATGGATATACAGATTAAAGATATAAATGGAAACCCCATGTCAGGCAACTTCGCACTTGCAGTTGTTGACAGAACAGACGTGAAGCCGGATACCGTTTCCAACATTGTTTCCACCTTATTGCTCACTTCCGATCTTAAAGGACACATTGAGTCACCGTTGAGTTACCTGCAAGACAACCGCAGTTCTTCCTATGCCCTGGATTTGCTGATGATGACACAAGGCTGGCGGAAATACAACATACCGGAGGTATTGAAAGGCAACGTAACCAGCGCATTGCCCTATAATTTGGAACTGGGTGATGAAGTTTCCGGTAAAGTAGAGGGCTTGTTTTCTGCATTGAAAGAGGGAAATATCTCTTTGCTCGCCCTTAAAGATTCACTCATCGGGACAGAACTGACGAAGCCTGACCGGAATGGGCGGTTTGTATTCGATAAACTGGAATATCCCAGTGGTACACACTATATTGTCCAGGCGCTCAGCAAGAAAGGTTCTTCAAAAGTTTTTATCGAACTGGATCCTTACAAATCGTTTCCTGCTCCCCGAATCGGGTGTATTCCCCGCATTGAAAAGCCGCATATAGAAGAAAACTATATGGCAAAGATGGACCAAAAATATACTATAGAAAATGGAATGAGAGTCTATAATCTGGCGGAAGTGATAGTGACAGGTAGAAGAGAGAGAGCTGTAAAAACGGAATCTCCCTTTTATTCGGTGGGAGTTTCGAAGGTGCTGACGGAAGAGGATGTAAAAAAAGGACATTTTATTTCTACATACGACCTCTTGCGACGTTTGCCGGGTATTACTATCACGAATAATGAAGTGCGTTATCGATTTGCTCCGGTCATGGTGTTGCTGGACAATGTTCCCGAAGAAAACTTTGATTTTGACCTGTTGGACGTGGATGACATCAAAGATGTTTTTTACTCCCCTGCCACTTCTGTCGGTCCTCTTTACGGGTCGGCTGCGGGAAATGGTGCCATAGTAGTCACTACGAAGAATGGGTTTGTACAGAAAAATAAAATGAATAGCAACATGCAGACTATTAAGACTTTAGGTTATCAGCAAACTGTAGAATTCTACTCACCGGCGTATGACACGGAAGCAAAGAAAGAATCCGTCAAGCCAGACTTACGTTCTACGATATACTGGAATCCGAGCGTGCAGGTTGATGAATCGGGAACTGTTCACGTCAGCTTCTATACAGCTGATTCTGCTGCCGATTATGGGGTAGTGATAGAAGGTGTTTGTACATCGGGCAATCTCATTTATTCAGGTGAAAAAGTAATATCGCGGCATAGTGATTCTTATTAATTTTTTGTTGAAGTAATTTAAATATATAGCTTATGAAAAACATTACAAACGTATTTTACGAATTTCTTATAGCTTTATGCTGTTTGATGTCTTCTTCCGCACTTTGGGCATGGGAAGATATGTCAATGCCTCGACTGCATGTTGAAGGCCGTTACCTGGTAGACCCGCATGGGAATAAAGTGAACCTGCATGGGTTTGCACAGACCTATAGTCCGTGGTTCAATGAGATGGGGCAGAAGTGGGACAATTATGATGTGGAGAAATGCTTGAAATACAATCAAGGGTTGATTGATGACATTATGGCTGCCGGTTGGAAAATGAATTTTCTTCGATTACATATGGACCCGTATTGGTCAAATTCTCCGGGAATTCATGTAGAAGGAGAGAATGACATTTCAGCATTCGATTTCAATCGGTTTAAAAACTATCTTGATAGGGTATTTATTCCGATGGCGGAATATGCTGTCTCGAAAGGACTTTATGTAGTCATGCGTCCTCCCGGAGTATGTCCGGAAAAAATAGCTGTGGGAGATGAGTATAATCAGTATCTCATTAAAGTATGGACACACGTAGCCCAACATCCGAAATTGAAGAATCATCCCAACATTATGTTTGAACTGGCCAACGAACCGATTAATATACTTGGTCCCGATGGTACTTACGGAGCCGGTTCGCAGGGACACTTCGATAAACTGAAAGAGTATTTTCAGTCGGTGGTAGATGCGATGCGTGCACAAGGTTGTGGTAACATTCTTTGGATACCTGGTCTGGGTTATCAAGGGTTGTATAAAGGGTTTGCCGTCAATCCTATCGAAGGAGATAACATCGGTTATGCGGTACATCTTTATCCGGGTTGGATGGGAAGTGATGGAGAAAATGGGGATGGTGGTTCCAGTACGGGAGGCTATGAACCTTTCCAGAAAGGATGGGATGATTCCGTAGCTCCGGTAGCATCATTCGCACCTATCATGATAACAGAAATGGATTGGGCACCGTCAAAATATAACGCTTCGTGGGGGAAGGCTCATACCGGTACATTCGGTGGTCCCGGTTTTGGAGCAAATATGAAACATATTGTAGATAATTCGGGTAATGTAAGCTGGCTTATTTTTACGGGTGCTGATTTGTTGGCAAAATTTAAGGATACTCCACCTGCTGAGGGAGAAGCGTACACCTTCCTGACCGATCCCGAAGCCTGTCCGTGGCCTACCTATCATTGGTATCAGGAGTATGCAAAGGAAAATTATCCACGTCCTGATTTTACTTATCAGTCATATAGTGATAATGGGGATGGCACATACACTAATCCTGTTATATTCGGTGACTTTCCTGATCCGGATGTAATTCGTGTGGGTGATGTCTATTATATGGTATCCACTACCATGTACATTTTCCCCGGAGCCACCATTCTGAAATCTTATGATTTGGTGAACTGGGAGTATTGCTGTAATCCGTTGGAGCGCATAGAGGCATCCGATGGTTATAATCTTGAAAATGGTCAGAACCGTTACAGCCGTGGCCAGTGGGCAACAGCTCTTCAATATCATAACGGCAAGTTCTATCTCCTGTTTACTACACTGGATGAAGGTGGATACCTATTGACCACTACCGACATTGAAGGTGAATGGGAAAAGAAGAAGCTAAATGATGGCTTTTATGATTGCGGATTGCTTTTTGATAATGATAAAATATACGTAGTTTACGGTATCAACCAGCTTCGTATAGCCGAATTGGATGAAGATTTCAATAAAATTCCCGGCAGTGATAAGGATGTGGTTAAATGGTCTTTCCGCGAAGGGCTTGAAGGGAGCCGTTTGTATAAGATAGGTGAGTATTATTACATTTACTCTACGTATGGAGGATGGCCTGCTTTTCAAACTGTTTTCCGCTCCAAGGATATCTATGGACCTTATGAGGAAAAGAAGCTGATAGACGATGACAACATTCATCAGGGAGCTTTGGTAGAAACGCAGACCGGAGAGTGGTGGACTATGCTTTTCTATGATAAAGGTGCTTATGGACGATTCCCTAACCTGCAACCCGTAAAATGGGTGGATGGCTGGCCTGAAATAGGTGAGAACGGAAAAGGAGTCACTACCTATCGTAAGCCCGATGTTGGCAGGGAATACCCCATAAAGTCATTGCCTACCAATGATAATTTCAGGCACTATAAATTAGGATTGCAATGGGGATGGAATCATAATGCGGACAGATCAAAATGGTCGTTGACTGAACATGCCGGTTATTTGCGGTTGTATACGGCAAATGTTACCGACAGCCTGCATAAAGCCAAGAACACATTGACTCAGAGAATTCTGGGGTATCCTCAGGACTTGGAACATTCCTATGGTACGGTCAGGATGGAGATAGGCGAGATGCAGGAAGGCGATGTGGCAGGATTGGCAGTATTTCAGGACCCTTATGCGTTTATTGGCGTTAAAGTCATAGATGGGCAGAAGCGGTTGGTTTATACCACTGCCCCTGTAGTATCGTCGGCTGCAAAATCGGAGCAGATAGGAGAAGTGGTCACTGAACAGGTAATCTATTTGCGCGCTATTGCCAATTACAGCACAAGTAGGGCAAGCTTCTATTACAGCCTGGACAACAAGACCTATACTAAATTTGGGGATGACCTGAACATGAAGTATGATCTGACGGTATTCACGGGCAATAAGTTCGCTATCTTTAATTATGCAACTGTCCAGACAGGCGGCTATGTAGATGTAGACTGGTTCTCTACCGAACCGGAGTTTGATGAAGCATTCTATTTTGACGACTCTTTTGAGGGGTATAGTGAAGAATCATTGACCTTAACCGAATTGACCATCAATGGAAAAGAAGAGCTCACTTTGCTTACCGGAAGTTCTTCTACAATTACAGTGAAAGGAATATATGCCGATGGTCATACGGAAGATATTACCATGGCGGCCGATTATGAAAATCAGAATCCGGATGTCATACGTGTAACTAACGGACGTATAATGGCTTTGCAAGATGGAGAGAGTGATATAATTATCAGTTATAAAGGCCCGTTGGGTGACCGTCAGTCTTTAAAGATTCATGTAACTTCTTCTACTTTTCCACTAACCGCAGAACTGTTTAATCCCAATATTTGGGAGACCGGTTCTTTTGATGAGAATACACATACATTGGTGACCGGACAGTATGGTTTCGGTGGCTGGTGGTACGATAACGGTATTGATTTGTCAGAATATAAATACGTTGTGGCAAAAATAGGCAATGATAACTCAAACAACGGTGCTTCATTTCGTTTATTTGATGAGAATAGCTATTGGTCGGGAGCTGCTGAGTATGAAGTTAAGAACAGTAAGCAAGTGGTTGTTGATTTGAATAATATGTATAAGAGTAATTCTAAAGTGAAACTTGATCCGAGCCATATCTATGGTGTAGGTTTCTGGTCGTTCGGCGGCAGCCCTATTATTATCGATAAAGTCTATCTGACTAATTTCGATGATTACGAAGATCCTACGGGCATCGAGGATGTGACCGTGGATAAAGATCCTCTGGTAGATGTTTATACCATTACGGGAATCAAGCTTCGCACTCAGGTGCGCAGAAGTGAGGTGATCCGGGAACTGCCTGCAGGAATTTATATTGTAGGCAGAGAGAAGATTGCCATATTGAAATAATTCTTTTCTGAATTTTTATGTTGGCATCACTCTGTTTATAGTGACTTGAGTGATGCCACTATTTTATAATCGATGCGATATGAAAGAAAACTGGAAATATGTGATAATAGCTATTTTAGCAATGACTTTATCGTCCATTACAGGATATGCGCAAAATCCGATTGTGCAAACCTGTTATACTGCGGATCCGGCTCCGATGGTTTATGGAGACAGGTTTTATATATATATCGACCGGGATGAAGGGCCTGATTATTACAATATGAATGAGTGGAGAGTCTATTCTTCGGCTGACATGGTGAACTGGACTGATCATGGAGCTCAGCTTCCCTTGACTGCTTTTTCGTGGGCGAAAGCCGGAACCGCATGGGCTGCTCAGTGTATAGAACGGTATGGCAAATTCTACTGGTATGTGTGTTGCACAGATACGGAGTCGAATATAAATGCTATCGGAGTCGCTGTTTCCGATAGTCCTACCGGTCCTTTTAAGGATGCACTCGGGAAGCCGATGATTTCCGGCGGATGGGGATATATCGACCCTACTGTTTTCATTGACGACGACGGACAGGCTTATATATATTGGGGTAACCCCGGCCTTTTTTATGTGAAAGTGAATGAGGACATGATTTCTTATAGTGGGGATATAGTTGAAGTGGAACAAACGGTGGAGGGATTCGGAGGGCCTAAGGAACCGAAAGAGGGAGTGCAGTATAAAGATTTGTATGAAGAAGGACCTTGGTTTTATAAGCGTGGAGGAAAATATTATTTGTTGTATGCGGCTGGAGGGGTACCCGAACACATTTCTTATTCAATGAGTGACAGCCCGACAGGACCCTGGAAATATATGGGAAAGATTATGCCGTTGCAGGATACGAATAGTTTCACTAATCACTGTGGAGTAGTAGATTTCAAGGGAAAATCTTATTTTGCCTATCATACCGGTTGGCTTCCGGGAGGCGGTGGTTTTACCCGTTCGGTTTGTATAGAAGAATTTAAGTATAATGAAGACGGGACGATTCCTACAATTATGGCTACCAAAGAAGGTGTAGCACCGGTAGGAACATTGAATCCTTATCTGAAGACGGAAGCCGAAACAATGGCTTGGGGGCTTGGGCTGAAAACGGGCCAAGACAGCAATACAGGGGTTTATGTTACTTCCATTCGTAATGGCGGACGGTTGAAGGTTCGTGAAGTAGACTTTGGAAACATTGGTGCCGGAATATTTACGGCAAGTGTTGCGAGCGGTTCGAAAGGTGGGATGGTAGAGTTGCGTCTTGATATGCCTGATGGAGAGTTGATAGGAACTTTATCTGTGTCATACACCGGTGGCTGGACTCAATGGAAAGAAGAAAGTACAAATATCATTGGCAGTGTGACAGGTAAACATGATTTGTGGTTTGTATTTAAAGGAGACGGTGCAGAAGAGCTTTTTAATATGG
>ERZ780053.325-NODE-325-length-19251-cov-2.14977_pt1 | contig 19251 bp, 14 predicted proteins | sample MGYA00511088_ERZ780053 | MGnify/ENA primary metagenome ERZ780053 (study PRJEB29588, sample SAMEA2150866) | human gut metagenome | biome: human gut; feature: human-associated habitat; material: faeces | place: Denmark | collected 2008/2010 ...
ATTTTAAATCACTATTATTTTATGAAACATTTTCTTATTTGGATTTTCTTGTTTTTTTTCGCAATGTCCGGTTTTGCGCAAAATTTGAATATCAAAGGGCAAATCACGGATACATCCGGTGAATCGATTATTGGTGTGAATGTAAAGGTGAAAGGTAAGGATACCGGGACTATAACAGATATAGACGGCAATTATCATCTTCAGGCTGCTTCGAATGATATTTTGGTTGTTTCTTATATAGGTTTTATTACTCAGGAAGTGTCTGTGAAAAATAGAACGGTTGTTGATATACGTTTGATAGAAGATGTGAAAGCATTGGATGAAGTGGTAGTAGTGGGGTATGGAACACAACGCAAGGCTGACTTGACAGGTGCTGTTATACGTGCAGATATTAAAACGTTGAAAAGGTCTCCCAATTCAAATGTTTTGCAATCTTTGCAAGGGAATGTTCCGGGGCTTAATATTGGGCAGGTCACCAATTCGGGAGGTACTCCGTCGATGTCTATCCGTGGTACAAATACTTTGGGAGGAAACAAGGATGTGCTGGTCATTCTGGACGGCATCATTTATACAAGTTCGTTATCTTCAATAAATCCTGATGACATTGAATCTATTGATATCCTGAAAGATGCAAGTTCTACTGCTGTATATGGTGCACAGGCGGCCAATGGAGTAGTTATGATTACCACTAAAAAAGGTGTGGAAGGGAAACCGAAAATCAGCTTCTCCAGTAGTTATACGTTTTCTAACCCGACCCACAATTATCGTCCGATGAATCGTGAAGAGTATCTGGACAATGTCAGGGATTTCTATTATACGGAGGCTTTCCTTGGACCTGATTATACTACCCCTAATCCGGAGTTTGATCTTGCGTCTAAATTGCCGGATGCTCCGTTAAGGGATGAAAATGGAAATGTCAGTCCTTATAATTATAACTGGTGGGATGAAGGAACACAAAGCGGACATCTGTTTGAAAACCGTTTTAATATATCCGGTGGCAGTAAATCCATCAACTATATGCTTTCGTATTCCAATACGGATCAACGTGGATTTATCGTGAATGATGATTTTAAAAGAAATAGTGTTCGTTTGAATCTGAATGCGGAAGTAGCTCCCTGGTGGAAGATCGGAATTCAGACTTTTGGCGCGTTTGTGAATCAGGATGGTGCGGAGCCTGGATTATGGAATCTGATAACCCAGTCTCCATTGATTGAACCTTATGACGCAAATGGTAAGATAAAGCCATATCCTTTCAATACATTGGATACCAATCCTTTTATGGGATCGGATATTGATGATTATGAACGTCATAATTACTTTTTCGGTAATATATCATCCGAAATAAAGTTGCCTCTTAAAGGGTTAGTGTATCGGTTGAATTTTGGTAACAATATAAAAACACCTAAACTAAACAATATAACTATTTGTAAATTGGATATAATCTGCAAGGAGAGGCTTATAAAGAACATACCGGCTACTATGATTATACTATAGACAATATTCTGGCTTACAATGCTACATTTGGTGAACATCATATTGATGCTACATTATTATATGGAGCTTCAGAGCGTAAATACGATTATACAAAGGCTTTGGGACAAGGTTTTACACGCATGACATTAGGCTATAATAGTCTGGAACAGGCAACAACGCGCTATGTATATTCGGATGCCTGGAGAGAAGCTCTTTGTTATCAGATGGCCAGAGTCAGTTATCGTTTGATGGATCGGTATTTGATAACGGGTACAGTGCGCAGAGATGGCTTTTCGGGATTTGCGGCGAATAATAAATATGCAACTTTCCCTTCTATAGCTTTAGGGTGGATTATTTCAGAAGAGTCTTTCTTTAAAATACCCTGGATTGATTATCTGAAACTGCGCGGGGGATATGGTATCAGTGGAAATCAGACCAGCAGATATAAATCTTTGTCTACAGTGGCTTCCGAGATCAGATATATTTTTGGTGATGGCGGAAAGCCGGTGATTGGACAGGAAATTTCAGCCTTGGGAAATAATAATCTGAAATGGGAAAAAACAGCAGGGATAAACTTAGGACTTGATTTTACGATTTTGGGTCAGAGGCTCACCGGTTCTGTAGAATATTATTCGACAACAACGAAAGACTTGTTGTATGATGTGGCTATGCCCGATATTACGGGATTTTCGAAGATTGCTTCTAATCTTGGAAAAATCAAAAACAAAGGTTTCGAATTTATTCTCACTTCGAAGAATATACAGACTTCTGATTTTAAATGGACTACCTCACTCAATTTCTCGACAAACTCCAATAAGATCGTAACTCTGACAGGAGAAGATAATGACGGAGATGGTATAGAAGATGATAACATATCCAGTAACCTGTTTATAGGTCAGCCCATTTCTGCGGTATATGGGTATGTAGTAGATGGCATTTATCAGTTGGGTGATGATATACCTGCTGGTTTCCATCCGGGCAATTATCGTATTGTAGATATGACCGGAGAGGGAGAAATAACTCCTGAAGACCGTGTCATTTTAGGTAAAGGAGATCCGGCTTACCGATTTGGTATTATGAATACGTTGGAGTATAAGAATTTTACGCTGAGTTTCTTTATCAATTCTGTTTAAGGAGGAAAAGATGGATATCTGGCAGCTAACTCTTCTTCGTTAGTCAGAGATCAGAATAATCTGCGTTGGAATCGTATAAGCGCATGGGATTATTGGTCACCGCGCAATCCGGATGCAGTCTATGCGCGTTCCATAAGTACCCCGAAAATAACTCCTACGGTATATGAAGACCGGAGTTTTGTACGTTTGCAGGATGTTTCATTGTCTTATGCTTTTCCGAAGTATATTACGAACAAAGTTGGTTTGAGTGAAATTGATCTGTTTTTCAGTGGGAAAAACCTGTTGACTTTTACAAAATGGCATGGTTGGGACCCGGAAGCCGGAAGTACTTATTCGGGCAGGCCGGTAATGAGAAGTTTTTCTTTTGGTGTTAGTCTTACTTATTAATCTGATTTATTATGAAAATAAAAATATATACTATTACCTTGTTGCTTTCAGCAGTGCTGGGTTCGTGCAGCAGTTCTTTTTTGGATGAAAAGCCTTTGGATTTCATGAGTGCAACCAATTCTTTTCTTACCCAAGAGGATATTGATTGTTCAATAAATAATCTCTATTACCTGATAAGAAGAGAATTTTATAGCAGGGATGAAAATCGTCCGATGGATTACCTTTACGGTACGGAGCGACATTCCAATATGATTTCAGCTTATCATTCAACCGGTAATATTGCATCAGTACACTGGTCATTGCTTTATCATGCCATATCAACGGCTAATACTATAATCGACCGCCTGCCTGTTTCTGAAGTATCAGAAGAGCAAAAGACGATTGCCGAAGCCAAAGCCCGTTTCTTTAGAGGATTTGCATACAGGACTTTAGCCTATCTGTACGGTGGAGTTCCTCTTTTATTGACGGAAGTCGTCGAACCCAAGTTTGATTATGTCAGGGCATCCAAAGAAGAGGTGTTGAAGCAGGCACTTACGGATGTGGAGTTTGCGGCTGCTCATCTACCCAGCTTGTCCAGTGTGCAGGATGGAGAAGTTTCTAATGCGGCGGCATATCATTTACTCTCAGAACTTTATCTGGCAACAGCCCAATATCAGAAAGCGGTGGATGCTGCTACAACGGTTATAGACGATCCGGCTACCGGACTAATGTATACTCGTTTTGGTTCCAGAGCCAATGAGGTACCGGGAGATGTATATTGGGATTTATTCCGGAAAAATAATCAAAACAGAGGTTCCGGAAATACAGAAGGAATCTGGGTTATTCAGATTGAAACTGACACTCCCGGTGGAAGTGGCTCTTTGACGGCCAAAGACCAGACATACACTTTGGAAAGGCATCATGCTCCGATGGTTCGTGACGTGAAAGCACATGGAATGAATCCTTTTAGCTGGCCGATTGGTGATTATACCGGAGGCCGTGGTATTGGTTGGGCCATTTCTACCCGATATTTCAGTGATGAGATATGGAAGGATGATTTCTATGGAGACATGAGAAACGCAAATCATAATTTTGTGAGAAAATTTGCAGTTCATAATAAAGAGTATGCCAAACTTTATGGAGACACCATTGACACTCAGAATCCGCCGGCAGGGGTTACGGTTCCATCCCGTCCACTTTATGCTTATCAATCAAAGTGCACTACTCCGTATAATCATCCGGAAGGTTTGTATTCCAATGCCAAGACCTATGCGCTGAATAGTGGAGCCGGTGCTACATATACGGATCAATATATGTTCAGACTTGCTGAAACATATTTGTTGCGTGCTGAGGCCTATCTGGGCTTGAATGATAAAGATAAAGCAGCGGCTGATATTAATGTTATTCGCAACAGAGCTCACGCTAAACCTATATTGTCATCTCAGGTTACACTGGATTATATTCTGGATGAGAGAATGAGAGAGTTGGGCGTAGAAGAAAGGCGTAGGATAACGTTGATGAGAATGGGAAAACTCTATGACCGCGTGATGAAATGTAATCCTTACTATGCCAAGGAAATGGAAAAACATTATGAGTTATGGCCAATACCTTATAAGGAAATTGAAGCTAATAGAGGGGCGGTATTAGAACAAAATCCCGGATATGAATAAAGATGATAAAAATAATATCAGGTATTAGGGGTAAAAGTTATCTTGTTTTTAGTCATTGTGTGTCTGTTAATGCAGACACACAATAAATAGTAATTAGAATAAAGTTTATGTTATGAGGAGATTTTGGTTAATATTCATGTCGATGCTTCTTCCGGTACTGTCCTGGGGACAGATTAATGTTAAGGAAACCGGAAGTGGGACAGCCTTCCCGCTAGTGACTTCACATAAAGTGGTGATTTATTATGATGCCCGGGATTATAACGTAGTAGAAAAAACAGCTTGTCTTCTGGCAGAGGATATAAAGCGAGTGACTAATAAGAAGATAGCTGTTTCTTCAAAAAAAGTTTCTTCCGAGTATGCTGTTGTTGTGGGGACAGTGGGACATAACGCTTTTATTGATCAATTGGTGATAGAGGGGCAATTGGATGTCTCTGCTATTAGTGGAGGCTGGGAACAGTTTGTTATTAAAACAATTGAAGCTCCTGTCAAAGGAGTGAAAAAAGTACTTGTGATAGCGGGATGTGACAGACGGGGGACAGCTTATGGTGTATTCACACTGTCGGAGGCTATGGGAGTATCCCCTTTATATTGGTGGGCCGACGTTCCTGTGAAAAAAAAGTCTCAACTATATGTTGAGAGTGTAAACTACATTTCTCAGGCTCCGTCTGTTCAGTACAGAGGTATCTTTATTAATGATGAAGGCTGGGGAATAACTCCATGGGCCGGAAAAACGTTTGATAAAGAACTGGGTGACATCGGGCCAAAAACTTATGCTAAGGTGTGTGAACTGATTCTCCGGATGAAGGGTAATATGCTGGCTCCTGCAATGCATCCTTCTTCAGGTGCTTTTAATAAATATCCTGAAAATAAATTGGTTGCAGATAGTTATGGAATTATAATGAGCTCTTCTCATTGCGAACCGTTACTCTTTAATAATGTAACGGAGTGGGATAAGAAAACAATGGGAGAATGGAATTATATGACTAACAAAGGAGGGATAAATAAGATACTTGACCGACGGGTATCAGAGAATGCCCCCTATGAAAACATTTATACGATTGCTATGCGTGGTATTCATGACGCCGGACTCGTTGGGGTCCCCAAAGATAAGGAAGTCAGCCTGGTAGAGGAGGTCATTGCTGACCAAAGAGGTATTTTGAAGAAATATATAGATTCTCCTCTTGACTCTATCCCTCAGATTTTTGTTCCCTATAAAGAAGTACTTGATATCTATGAAAGAGGGTTGAGGCTTCCGGAAGACATAATGCTGGTTTGGCCGGATGATAATTTCGGTTATATCAAACGATTGAATAATAAGGAAGAAAGAAACCGTAAAGGTGGATCGGGCGTATATTATCATATTTCATATTTAGGCGAGCCACATGACTATTTATGGTTGAATACGACTCCTCCGGCATTGATGTTTGAAGAAATGCGCAAGGCTTATGATACCGGAGCGAAACGCTATTGGTTATTGAATGTAGGAGACATTAAACCGGGTGAATTGGGCATGAAAACATTTCTGGATATGGCCTGGAATATTGATAAGTTCAATTTGGATAATATCAACAATCATCAGGTGGATTTCTTGGTTTCCGTATTTGGTGAAAAGTATAGGGAAGATATTGATGATATAATGAATAGTTATTATCATTTAGGTTTCCAGCATAAACCGGAAGCAATGGGATGGGGATATGAGTGGAATAACGAACATGCTCAGGAGAGAATGACGGATACAGACTTTTCTTTTGCAAATTATAATGAAGCGGAGGACAGAATGCAAGAGTACGACCGTATTTCTGATAAGAGCGAGAAAATATGGAATACGTTGCCGGAATCTTATAAGGCTGCTTTTTATGAGCTAGTTTTCTATCCTGTGAAAGGAGCGGCACTTATGAATAAGAAAATGTTGACTGCGCAGCAGAACAGATGGTACGCACGCCAGGGACGTACAGCAACCAATTATTTGGCTGATAGGACAAAGGCTTATCATGATAGTATAGATTATTATACCGGTATATATAATTCGCTGCTTAATGGTAAATGGAACCATATGATGGCTTTGGCGCCTGGATGGACTGCTACTTATCAGAAAATGCCTCCGGTGATGACCATTGATGTACCTCAAAAAGCAGAAATGCGGGTTTTTCTTCCGGGACAGGATTCTCCTTTGGGAAAGACTACATTGAATGTACTTCCTTGCATAAATCCTTATACCCGGAAAGAATCTTTTATTGAATTGTATAATGTAGGAAAGCAATCGTTTACGTGGAATGCTAAAGTTTCGGATTCCTGGATCAAACTCAGCAGGCAGAGCGGAACCACTCTCCTGCAAGAACGGATTATTGTATCTGTAGATTGGACGAGAGTTCCGGTAGGAGAAAGGGTAACAGGTGAAATAGAGGTTATATCCGGCGACCGTCAGGAGAAGATTTACTTACCTGTTTTCAATCCAGCTTATCCTACAGTGGGCGAGTTGAAAGGATGGTATGTGGAAGATAACGGTTGTGTATCTATTAATCCGGGAAAGTACCATAGAAAAGTGGAGAATGAAGATATAAAGATGAAAGTTATAAAAGGATTGGGCTATGAGAACCAGTGCATACAGTTAGGAGAGGCTACAAAACCTGTTCAAAATCCACGTCGTTCCAAGAAAGCTGCCAAGGTGGAATATGATTTTTATACTTTTAATGCCGGTTCAGTAACGGTTTATACGTATGCATTACCTGTTTTTCCGGTGAATTCGGAACGCAGCACTTGCTTTGGCATAATGATAGATGATGGCTTATTGAAATATGCTTCGAATAATGCAAAAGAATATTCTGGCGAGTGGAGGGAAAATGTTTATCGTAACAGTACGATAAACGCTGTAACCCTAAATATTGATAAACCAGGCAAGCATACTTTGAAATTGATATGTTCTGACCCGGGTATGATTATCCAAAAGGTTGTGATAGATATGGGAGGAATGAAGCGTTCTTATCTTGGACCTGAAACGACAATAGTACGATAATTAGTCGAACTTCTGAAGATAAAATAATGACTGAAAGCTGTAATGTCTGTAAACTACCAGACATTAAATAAGGAGAAGTTGATTAAGTTATATATAAAGAAGAGCGGCTATCGTTATGAAATGACAGCCGCTCTTTATTATTTGTATAAATCAGATTAGTATTTGAAGTTTTCCCCCTTCACATAAATCTTGAAATCCTTGATGCCTCCCGGTACTTCGCTTTCCATTCGGGGCAAGCATTGGAAACCTGTCAATGCATGACTGGCGTCCAGATCGATTACAATCGTATGCGGATAAGGACTACCTTTCTCTGTACTCCAATAGGTGGATTCCTGAAGGTCGAAAGTCTTGTCGGCAGAGCGGTTGACGTGAGCTACGTCTTCGCTGTCGGCATATTTCACAATCCAAGGCTCGCGGGACAGACGGCTACCATCCTTGTCCAAGAAATACATTTCGGCAATACAAGCCAGGTCTTTTCCATCCTGTGAGTTTAATGCTTCAATGCAAACATAGCGTCCGGTAACCGGTTTGTTGAATTTAACTTCCTGCCAGCCGTTACCCGGTTTGAAACTTCCCGTGAATACAGGCTTTTCACCTGACAAGTTCAGGTTCTCGCCTTCATTGCGATGTGTCAAAGGTTTCTGTACAAGCAGCTGATCAAGGAGCGGTTCACTTAAACCTTCGGACTTAGCTTCTTTAGGGCCTACGATATCGAAAACTACGATTTCATTCTCACCTTTCTTCAACCAGCATCCCGGTACATAAAGAGTCTGCTGAGGACCGATCTCCCAGATACGGCCTAATGCATAACCGTTCACATAAACCAGTCCTTTGCCCCATGTTTCGAAGTTCAGGAAAGTATCGCTTGGTTTCTTCACCTGGAATTTAGCACGGTAAACACCCGGAATACGTTGTCCGAGACGGTCTGTCAATGACTCTATCGGCTGGAACTTCATGCCCTGATAGAATTCATAGGTATCTTCAATGTTGAAAACTTCCCAGTTCTTCAGGTCGCAAACGAAAGGATATCCGTTGATGTCCATAGAAAGTTCTACGTTTTTCGTGATTCCTTTGAAGTCTTTGATGGCACGACCGAAGTTGATGCGACCCATGGCCTCTACTAGAATATCAAGTCTGGAACCTTTGACGCAGGCGGGGAGTACCAATTGCTTTTCACCGTTTCTTCTATCGAGTTTGCCGATGTACTTCCCGTCTACGAATACCTGAGCATAGTCGTGCGCATCGTTCACTGTGAGGGTAGCGGGCGATTTCAATTCAGGCAGGGTAGTACGGTAGAGGATGCTTCCGAAGCCCTGGTTGTATTCTTCCATGGTGCGGATGTTTTCATCCTTCTTTGCTGCGGGCAGGTTCTCGAACAATGGTGCCATTTCTGTGAATCTGAAAGCAGGGATGCTGATAGGTTTGATCAGTGCAGGTACTTTCGCCTGTTTCTCACCATCCATGTATTTCGCCATGGCTTCTCTCAACGCCCAATACTTAGGAGTTGTCTGACCGGATTCACTGATAGGTGCATCGTAATCGTAAGATGTCACATCGGGAGCAAAGCCGGGAGAGTTGGCGCCTGCCCAGTGTCCCCAGTTCGTACCTCCATGTGTCATATACAGGCTGAATGAAATGCCTCTCGATAACATATCGTCGATACCTTTGATCATATCAGCAGCAGGACGAGTTTCGTGGTTGGCACCCCATTTGTCGAACCAGCCGCTCCAGAATTCAGAACACATCAGCGGGCTGTTGGGACGAAGTTGTTTCAGTTTGGCAAATTGCTGGTCGACGTTGGCACCTGTACCGAAGTTCATGGTCCAGATCAGATCATCGAGTCCGTTCAGGGTGAAGTTAGAGGCCCAGTCGCATTGGAACAGGGCGATGTCATTTCCGAAGTTGGCACGTACGATGTCTCTGATTTGGGATACATAACCTTTATCTTCTCCGTAAGATCCATATTCGTTTTCTACCTGTACCATGATGATGGGACCTCCATTGGCAATCGTCAGGTCTTTCACTTGCTTGGCTACGGCTTCTTCGAACAGAGCTACACGTTCAATAAAGTAAGGATCGGATTCGCGCAGACGGACATCCTTTTTCTTAAGCAGCCACCATGGCAGACCACCCATTTCCCACTCGGCGCAAACATATGGTCCGGGGCGGAGGATGACATACATATCATTTTGCTGGCACAGACGGCAGAACTCGGCCAGGTCGTTTTGCTCCGTAAAGTCATATACGCCGGGTTGCGGTTCGTGAGAGTTCCAGAATACATAGAGGCAAACGGTATTCATACCCAGTGCTTTGCACAACTTGATGCGTTGGTCCCAATAAGGTTTCGGGATGCGTGGGTAGTGCAGCTCGGCAGCTTTAACCACAAATGGTTTGCCATTTAGCAGGAAAGTTCCTTTGCCGGCTTCAAAACGGCCTTGATCGGCAAAGCTGTCGAAGTTCCATTTGTCACGCCAGGGAATGGTGATTTTATCACCTTCGAAGGAGAATGGAAGCCATACATAACGTGAGTTTTCCAGGTCTTTCTTATTCCAGCGGTCGAACATGGCAATGTACATGTCTTTCTTGCCCATAACTTTCTGCACGTAAGTGCTTTGAGCATAGAATGTCTTGTCGGCATCTGTTCCGGTACAAGGGTTACCGATTGTTTTCCATTCACCCATAATGGAGTCTGCTACTGCCAGTTCAGCCTGGTTGGGATCCCAACCGGTACAGCCGGAAGAGAGCATGTAGTATTTTCCGTTACGCTTGAAGACGGCGGGAGCTTCGCGGCTTTCCTTGACGAAGTTACGGGTATAGCGTCCGCTCGGTCTTTGATAATCGTCAGTCAATTCGCTGATGTACAGCGTTGCATTGTTTTCTGACGAATAAAAGTGGTAGGCACGGCCATCATCGTCTACGAATACGGTTTGGTCACGGCTCATGGCACCGTTGGGACGGAAACTGCCCAGATAAGTGAATTCTCCGGTAGGGGAGTCACTGATGGCTACTCCGGCGCATGCCTTGCTGTAGTCGGCACTTTCCACGTGTGCCCACATCACGAATTTCTTGGTTTTTGGGTTATAAATCACCTTCGGACGTTCCAGTACCTTGCTGGTGTGCAGGTCGTGACCTTGGTCGTCCTTCACTGCGGGAAGCACGATGCCTTCGAACTTCCAGTTCAGCAGATCTTTGGATGAATAGCAGCTCACGCCGGTTACATCCGTGCGGTAACACTCCCATGTGGCCCATTCGGGCAGGATGGTTTTACCTTTTTTGTACTCACCGTACCAGTAGTACGTTCCTTCATGGTAGAGGATACCGCCGCCATGTGCATTGATGGGGTTACCGTCGGTGTCGTTCCATACTTCACCCGGCACGATGGCATTGTTGGTGGTTACTTGTTTTTGGGCTTGCGCTGTAGCAGCTCCAAACAAACAGGCAACAATTAATGTCATACTCCAGAAAATGTTTCTCATGATTTGAATGGTTTATTGTTAGTTTACGAATTAATTTCTGTTGCAAAGATAAGAACGACTTATCATTTAATGTTCCACAAATAATTCAATATAGGTAGACAGATGTTTCAATTTTATACGATTTATAATTTATATCTTTGTAGTCAGTAAACAAAATTATAGAAAACATTAACATGAAACACTTACAATGGTTATTGGCAACTGCTTGTATGCTTGCGGTTTGTCTGTCTGTCTCTGCTCAAAGTGGCAAGAAAGTAAAAAGTATCTCGCCTGAAAAATGGGTAAAATCGAAAGTCTGGAGTGAAGGTTTGAAGGCGAAGCCCCATTCTTCTACGAATTCAACGGAATCCAAAGCGCAGTACGAAGCGAATCCGGAACAATGGAAGGCGGCTTTTCGCTGGTTGGCGTCGCACGACCTGACTACTATCGAGAAGGGAAAACATCCGATAGAAGGAACATCACTTGTGGTTTCTGTTGAAGATAGTAAAAACGATCCGTTGGAGAAACGAACATCCGAGTCACACCGGAAACATATAGATTTGCAGTATGTGGTGAAAGGAACGGAACGTTTTGCATTGCTGGATCATGAGTCTTCAAAGGCTAATTGCGAATATAGTGAGAAGAAAGATGTTATTCACTATGATTTTGATCCGGAAAAAACTACCTTTATCGACTCTGTTCCCGGTGAGTTTTTCTTGTTCTTCCCGTCCGACTGGCATATTGCAAAGATAGCTACGGATAAGGAAGATCAGGATATAAGGGTGATCGTGATTAAGTTGGATTATATGTGATACACGCGCGTACCTCTTTATATAGTATATAAGAAATCATTAAAGAATTACCGGAGTATGACCTGCTCCCTACCAACTCCCTGTCAAGTCCGTACCAACTCCGTACCAAGTCCAAGCGTATAGATACGGAGATGGTACGGGCTTGACAGGGAGTTGAATATGTCCGGTAATGGATAAAACTATTATTTGCTTTTCCGGAATGTGATTGCTTTATCGATCAGGAAATAGAAGAATCTGGCAGATATGCTATCACCGGCTACCGTTAATGCTTCCGGGTGGAATTGTACTCCCCAGATAGGTTTCCCTTCAATGTTTTCAATGGCTTCGGGAATACTGTCCGTAGCCCATGCCGTAATTCGGAAACCGGGTGCTACCTGCTTGACGGCCTGATGATGATGGGTATTGGTAAATAGTTGTGTCTCTCCTGTTATCCGTGCCATTTCAGAATCGGGAAGCAAGTTGACTGCATGAGTGGGTACACTACTCGGTTCTTCCTGATTATGTCGCACGGTAGTATCCGGATGTTGGGCTGGAATATCCTGATAGAGTGTGCCACCGAATGCTACATTGATTAATTGTTCGCCCCGGCAGATTCCTAACATGGGTACACCACGTTGCGCTGCAAGGCGGATAAGGGAAATATCATAAACATCACGCAGTGAATCTACCTCTCCCAGTTGTTCGATAGGTTCTTCATTATAATAAGAAGGATGTATATCCGCTCCTCCGATTAAAATAATCCCGTCCAGCCGACTGATGATGTCTGCCAGAACTATACTGTCTGTTGTGACTGGTATAAGCATTGGAGTGCCTCCGGCTTGTATGACTGATTCGGTATAAGTCGTTCGTGCAGACGAATAGTCGCTGGGATGTGAACAAGATAGGCCGATAAGAGGTCGTTGCTTGTGAGATGAACTTCCGGATTGACATCCGGTAAATGACAGGAGGATGAGCAGTACAATAGATGATAGTAGTTCTTTCATTGTAAGTTTGGGGGTTAATGATTTTGCTGTAAAGTTAAGAAAATCTTTCTGTTAGTAGTGATGTGTTACATAACATAGTTTAGTAACACTATCGATTTATTGCTTTTCTTTTGATAAATTCATAATTTGCGCCTCACAAAAATTAAGGGTATGCGAAGGCATACTGAGTTATTCATTTTAAATCTTATATATCATGAAAGTATATCAGACGAATGAAATTAAGAACATTGCCCTGCTTGGCAATGATGGCTCGGGTAAAACCACTCTCACAGAAGCGCTGCTCTTTGAGAGTGGTATTATAAAACGCCGCGGCAGAATTACTGCCAAGAATACAGTCAGCGATTACTTCCCGGTGGAGCAAGAATATGGCTATTCTGTGTTTTCCACCGTTTTCCATGTGGAGTGGAACGGTAAGAAACTTAATATTATAGACTGTCCGGGAAGTGATGACTTTGTTGGAGCTGCCATGACAGCACTCAATGTTACCGATACTGCAATATTACTTCTGAATGGCCAATATGGTCCTGAAGTGGGTACCCAAAATCATTTCCGATATACAGAAAAGTTAGGTAAACCGGTGATCTTCCTGGTGAATCAGCTTGACCATGAGAAGTGTGATTATGATATGGTACTGGAGCAGTTGAGGTCTGCTTATGGTTCGAAGGTAGTTCCCGTGCAATATCCGTTGGCTACCGGACCGAACTTCAATTCGTTGATTGATGTACTTTTGATGAAAAAATATTCGTGGGGCCCCGAAGGTGGTGCACCCACCATTGAAGATGTTCCTGCAGAGGAATTGGAAAAGGCAACCGAACTGCATAAAGCGCTGGTAGAAGCAGCTGCTGAACACGATGAAAGCCTGATGGAGAAATTCTTTGAACAAGAATCTCTAACGGAAGATGAAATGCGTGAAGGTATCCGTAAGGGACTGGCTTCACGTGGCATGTTCCCTGTATTCTGTGTTTGTGCAGGTAAAGATATGGGTGTGCGTCGTTTGATGGAATTCCTGGGTAATGTGGTTCCGTTTGTAAACGAGATGCCGCCCGTACACAATACTCGTGGCGAGGTTGTGGAACCGAATCCGAATGGACCTACTTCTCTCTATTTCTTCAAGACCGCTGTTGAACCTCATATCGGTGATGTTCAGTACTTCAAGGTTATGAGCGGTAAAGTGCACGAAGGTGAAGACTTTACGAATGCTGACCGTGGTTCAAAAGAACGTATCGCCCAGATTTATGCCTGTGCAGGTGCCAACCGTATTAAGGTAGAAGAAATGGTGGCCGGTGATATCGGTTGTACTGTGAAATTAAAAGATGTGCATACAGGTAATACTCTGAATGGTAAGGGTACTGAAAACCGTTTCAACTTTGTCAAATATCCCAATTCAAAATATTCTCGTGCTATCAAACCCGTGAATGAGGCCGATACAGAAAAGATGATGGCCATATTGAACCGTATGCGCGAGGAAGATCCGACTTGGGTGATAGAGCAATCCAAGGAATTGCGCCAGACTATTGTTCACGGACAGGGTGAATTCCACTTGCGTACGTTGAAATGGCGTTTGGAGAATAATGAAAAGTTGCAAATCAAATATGAGGAACCGAGAATTCCGTATCGTGAAACCATTACGAAGGCGGCTCGTGCAGACTATCGCCATAAGAAACAATCGGGTGGTGCAGGCCAGTTTGGTGAGGTGCATCTGATTGTAGAACCTTATTACGAAGGTATGCCGCTGCCTGATACTTATAAGTTTGGTGCGCAGGAGTTTAAGATGAACGTGAAAGGTACCGAAGAAATCCCATTGGAATGGGGCGGTAAATTGGTATTTATTAATAGTATCGTAGGTGGTTCTATTGACGCGCGTTTCATGCCGGCTATCCTGAAAGGTATCATGTCTCGTATGGAACAAGGTCCGTTGACCGGTTCGTATGCTCGTGATGTACGTGTTATCGTGTATGATGGTAAGATGCACCCGGTAGACTCCAATGAAATTTCCTTCATGTTGGCTGGCCGTAATGCATTTAGTGAAGCATTCAAGAATGCAGGACCGAAGATCCTTGAACCTATCTATGATGTGGAAGTATTTGTTCCGTCGGATAGAATGGGTGATGTGATGGGTGACTTGCAGGGACGCCGTGCCATGATTATGGGTATGAGTAGTGAAGCCGGTTATGAAAAGCTGAGTGCTAAAGTACCTTTGAAGGAAATGGCATCTTACTCCACAGCCTTGAGTTCTTTGACAGGAGGACGTGCTTCGTTCATCATGAAATTTGCCAGCTATGAACTTGTTCCAAGTGACGTACAAGATAAGTTGGTTAAGGAGTTCGAAGCTAAGCAAGCTGAAGAATAAAAGACTTCACTTCGTCTGTTTTTATAATTTGTTAAAGCCGTTACTCCCTCAGAACGAGGGGTAATGGCTTTTTTATTAACACTGATTAAGAACATGCGTAAATGTGAACGGGAATGATTAATTTTTTATTAAATTTGCAAACCAAACACACGCTGATTTGTTATAATGCTCGTAATGCAACTTAAAAAACTCTTTTCGGTTAATTTACGAGAACTTGCGGTTAAATCAGGTTAATAGGTTAGGAGTGTTAATTAGGGAGTGTTAATTTTGTGACTATGAAGAAGTCAACAATATGGATATTAGGTATCGTTATGGGGTTATCTTTCCTCAGTCTCTTGTATCTGCAAATCAGCTACATAGAGAAGATGGTAAAGATGCGTAACGAGCAATTTGATGAATCTGTGAAGCGTGGACTGATGGCTGCTTCTAAAGAAGTGGAGTCCGCTGAGGTTGCCCGTTGGTTGCGGGAAGACATCTCTGAGGCAGAAAAGAGAGCGTGGGAATTGACTGAGCAAGGACAGGCATTGGTGCAGACACAACGGTTTACGGTGACGTCGCCGGATGGTTCCAAGTATTCGGCCATGGAACTTCAGACGATCACAAATAAGCCGTCAGAACTGCCGAGAGCGATGATTTCGCGTAAGCATGGTGCTAAGACGATTCCTAAAACAGCTCGTACACAAATTGATTTAATGAAAGAACGTTATGTGTACCAGCGTGGTTTGTTGGATGAAGTTGCCTTGCAGATGTTATATACGGCAAGTAGCAAGCCGATTGAGGAACGCATCAACTTTAAGAACCTGGATCAGTACTTAAAGTCGGGCTTGGTAGATAACGGCATTGATTTGGGATATCACTTTAAGGTGATTGACCGGGATGGACGGGAAGTATACCGTTGTTCGGACTATGTCGATGAAGGTAGCGAGTATTCTTACTCCCAGCCTTTGTTCCTGAATGATCCACCTGCCCGTATGAGTATCGTAAAGATACATTTTCCGGGCAAAAGAGATTATATTTTCGACTCGATCAACTTTATGATACCGTCGATGATATTCACCTTTGTGTTGCTGATTACGTTTATCTTCACGATTTATATCGTGTTCCGCCAAAAGAAACTGACGGAGATGAAGAATGACTTTATCAACAATATGACGCATGAGTTTAAAACGCCGATATCGACCATTTCGCTGGCGGCGCAGATGTTGAAAGACCCTGCAGTGGGTAAGTCGCCTGCCATGTTCCAGCATATATCGACGGTCATCAATGATGAGACGAAACGGTTGAGGTTCCAGGTGGAGAAGGTACTCCAGATGTCGATGTTCGACAAACAGAAAGCTACCTTAAAAATGAAGGAACTGGATGCCAATGAGTTGATTACCGGTGTTATCAATACATTCACCCTGAAGGTAGAACGTTATAACGGTAATATAGAGTCGGAACTGAACGCAACAGACCCGAATATCTTTGCAGATGAAATGCATCTTACGAATGTGATTTTCAATCTGATGGATAATGCGGTGAAGTATAAGAGACCGGATGCCGATTTGGAATTGAAAGTGAAGACCTGGAATGAACCGGGCAAGCTGATGATTTCTATTCAGGATAACGGAATAGGTATTAAGAAAGAAAATTTGAAAAAGATATTTGAAAAGTTCTACCGCGTGCATACAGGTAATCTGCACGATGTGAAAGGCTTTGGATTGGGATTGTCTTATGTGAAGAAGATTATTACAGACCATAAGGGAACTATCCGGGCAGAGAGTGAACTAAACGTTGGAACTAAATTTATTATTGCATTACCTTTACTTAAAAATTAATGATATGGACGAGAAACTGCGTATTTTATTGTGCGAAGATGATGAAAATCTTGGCATGCTTTTAAGAGAATATTTACAGGCAAAAGGTTATTCTGCGGAGTTATATCCCGACGGTGAAGCTGGATACAAAGCTTTTCTGAAGAATAAATATGACTTGTGTGTGTTTGACGTGATGATGCCGAAGAAAGATGGTTTCACTTTGGCTCAGGAAGTGCGTGCTGCAAATGCCGAAATTCCTATCATCTTCCTGACTGCAAAGACACTGAAGGAAGATATTCTGGAAGGCTTTAAAATCGGTGCGGATGATTACATCACCAAGCCGTTCAGCATGGAAGAGTTGACATTCAGAATTGAAGCAATTCTGAGACGTGTACGTGGAAAGAAGAACAAAGAGAGCAATATCTACAAGATAGGTATGTTCACTTTCGATACACAGAAACAGATTTTGTCAACGCCTGAAAAGCAGACGAAGCTGACAACGAAAGAGTCTGAACTCTTGGGTTTGCTCTGTGCTCATGCTAACGAAATCCTGCAACGTGACTTTGCTCTGAAGACCATCTGGATTGATGATAACTACTTCAATGCACGTAGCATGGATGTGTATATCACGAAGTTGCGTATGCATCTGAAATAAGATCCTTCCATTGAAATCATCAACATCCACGGAAAGGGATATAAGTTGATTACACCGGAACCGGAGTCTTGATAGACTCCTTGCATAAAACAAAAAAGGCAGTTGCTACCAAAGCAACCGCCTTTTTTATTCTTTTTCTGACGATTAGTCTGCCAATTTCTTATTGATGATAATGTATGTAATCAATCCCAGTACCATCAAAACAGCTGAAGTACCTAAAATGGTATTGTTGTTTACATTACCGGTAAAGGAACATGCAACCAAGATTACAGCTCCCACCAAGACTAATATCAAGCCCAGATTTTTTAATAAACCTTTCATGTGTGTGTATTTTAATAGATTATTATATTCTTGTCACAAAGAAAAGCATAATTCTTTAACAAGCGAAATTATTTTTGCAAAAAAACCATATTTTAATAAAGAATGAAGAATGACGAATGAAAAACGAAGATTATTAATCGCTAAACCCTAATCGCTGATCACTGAATTTTAGTCTTTCGTATTGAAAAATATTTTTCTCAATACTTCCTGGCTTATGCTCAGTTCTTCTACGGTAATACCGCGTAATGCTTCTTTTAAAGTTTGGTTAGCGATTACCCGTGCGCGTTCTTCCAGTTCTTTTCCATCTTTGGTGAGGTGGATAAGATTGGTGCGGCGGTCTTTTTTATCCGAGATACGGACTACCAGATGTTGACGTTCCATGTTATCAATCAGGCGCGTCATACTGGGCTTGTCTTTAAAAGTTGCATTGCACAACTCTTGTTGCGTCACTCCGTCTTTTTCCCACAAAAAGATGAGGACAGTCCATTGTTCCGGAGTAATCTCCAAACCGTTCTGGCGGAAGTTACGGGACAGTTTTCGGTTGATTGCGGCGGAAACTTTACCATTCAGGATGGCAAAAATCAGCCGGATGTCAAAGTTAAATTGCTCGATCATGAAATTATTGTTTAAACAACTTTGCAAAGGTAAGTCACTTCTATGATAAATCCTACCTTCAGGCACAAAAAAACATTAAATGTTTGTAGATCAAAATAAAATCCCTACCTTTGCACCGCAAATTTTTAAACGAATTATTAATTCATTAATTAAACAAGTATGAATCAATACGAAACCGTTTTCATTTTAACTCCCGTTTTGTCTGATGTTCAGATGAAGGAAGCGGTAGAAAAATTCAAAGGCATCCTTACTGCTGAAGGTGCTGAGATCGTAAATGAGGAAAACTGGGGACTGAAAAAACTGGCATATCCTATCCAGAAGAAGTCAACTGGTTTCTATCAGCTGATTGAGTTCAATGCAGACCCTACTGTTATTGACAAGTTAGAGCTTAACTTCCGTCGTGATGAGCGCGTTATCCGTTTCTTGACTTTCAAGCAAGACAAGTATGCTGCTGAATACGCTGCGAAGAGAAGAAGTGTTAAATCAACTAAAAAGGAGGATTAATCATGGCACAAGTTCAATCAGAAATCAGATATTTAACTCCGCCGTCAGTGGACGTTAAGAAGAAAAAATACTGCCGTTTCAAAAAGAGTGGTATTAAGTACATTG
>ERZ780053.326-NODE-326-length-19241-cov-2.91744_pt1 | contig 19241 bp, 18 predicted proteins | sample MGYA00511088_ERZ780053 | MGnify/ENA primary metagenome ERZ780053 (study PRJEB29588, sample SAMEA2150866) | human gut metagenome | biome: human gut; feature: human-associated habitat; material: faeces | place: Denmark | collected 2008/2010 ...
CCCGGCCCACAAAAACCACCCCCGCCATAATATATATGCTCGGCGCAAAATACGGAAATTTCAGCGCAGTGCGGATAAGAGCGAAAGCTATCGACGAGCTCATGGCACACACCGCAACTATGCACGCGTCGCGCATGGAGGCATACTCCCAGAGCACCTGATAGGTTCTCGACAACGTGAACACGCAGGCATATATAACGGCAAGCACGACCACACTCAGCCAAAAGCTGCCGCGGGTGATTTCTTTCGCAAGTGCTTCAACCCGAAATTCGTTTCGCATCCATATGGAAAACATGACCGAAAGTATCAGCACAGCCATATCAAGAAAATACAAAAGCGTCACTATCAAATCGCGCTTTTTCAAAGTTGCCCCTCCGTTTCCCATCTTCTTATTATTGGTTTAATTATATGTTGATATATTCAAACTGTCAATACAGAACTTGAAATATAATTCGTGCATAAATTTGGTATTTTTGTATACTTACACAGTCAATTTGCCGGGCAATAAATTTCACGCAAAAACAAAAAGCACGAACCGAAAAATCGTTCGATTCGCGCCTTGTTTTTTTGTAATATCAGAAGTTTGAGCCGTTCCAGCCCCAGTGCTCAGCCTCTTCGTATTTGACATAGATATTGGCGGGAGCTATTCCCGTCTCCGCGGAGACTGCGTCGCAGATAGCCGCAGTCAGCTTATCATAAACTGCATCCGACGCGCCGCCGAAAAGGCTCAGCTCGATATAAGCCATGGGCTCATCGCCCTTGCCGCCGAAATACATCGAGATTTTATCGTCAAACGAGAGCATGAGCCAGCGCTCTGTCTTTCCGGGGACGAGAGAGATTATCCTGCCGTATTCTGCGGCAAGTGCATCCTGCTTTTCTTTTGCAAGTTCAATGTTTGTTTTAGTGCTGATATAGGGCATATTTACACTCCTTTTCTGTTATCAGTTGATTCTGATGAAGTCCCCTGCCGGGACAGTTATACCGCTGACAGTCACATCGGATTCCGTATAGTTGACATAAATCTTTGCACCCGTGTCGTATTCCGTGCAGAACACACCGCTCATTATCTCGCTGTGCGAAGTCATGCGAGCAGCCTGAAGATCCTTGAGCGCCGCATCGGCGCGTTCATAGAGCTCGGAAGCCGAGGCTATCCTGTTTTCGTAATAGACTCCGACTGTATCCGTGCTGTCCTCGTCGGACTTATTCTTTTTGTCCGCATAGGTGTCCGAATACGTCCACTCATAAGCGGGGCTCGCACCGTATTCGACACAGCGCAGGAACGAGGTTTTGGCATTCTCGCTGAAGTTGAGCGGCTCGCCGGAATAGCCGACTATTCCGTGGAGAACGAGCTGCAAAAACGGCACGCTGACATATGCCGAGCGGCTCTGCGACGCAGAGGTCGGCAGATGCGAAATGAAGCTGACATTCTTTATGACGCGGAAGTTGCCCGTGTCGGTCATTAGCTTCATATTCGCAGTCAGCGACGGGAGCTGTTCGGATATAATTTCCGCGCTTTCCTGGCGGTTAAAGCCGTTCTTATAATCGGAATAGAGCAGACTGCCGACATCGTTGAGGCAGAAGCCCGTAAACTGGGAAAATCTTGTGTCTTTGAGTATCTCGATTATCGATTTTTCAACATACTTCATGCCGAGCAAGCGCTTTGCGTATTTATCTTTTCCGAGCGGACTGTTATTTATTGCATTGTATTCCGCCTTTTTGCCGAAGATGCTGCCCGCAGTCCTGCCTGAAGAGAACGAGTCTCCCTTTGCCGCAGAGAGCAGATTGACATCGAGATACATCTCCATGTTCTGCGCGTTGACATATTCGGCAAGATCTTTGAGGTCGGAGCGAGTGCCGAGGCGGGCGAGCAGAGACGCAGTCATTATGCTCGACTGATCCGTTCCGCCGCTCAGCGCGCCTTTGTAGCGCAGCTTTATTGAATTTATGCCTTTCGACTTCATTCGCGTGAGCATATCGAGAGCCTGCTCGAAGTCGGTGAAGGTCTTTTCTTTTTTGAGATTCAGACGCTTGAACGAGAACAGAGTGTCGTCCGAGACGCCGATAACGGTCAAATCAAGCGGCAGATACTCCTGCTCCTCGACCGTTCTTGTCGAGAGTATTCTCTCCCTTATCAGCTGTTCGCGAGGCGGAGGAAGCGTATGCAAAGTCCGATATCGCCGTCATACGACTCAGAGCTCATATAGAACTTTCCTTTTGATTCGGTGCAGGGCGTGATATCGAACGACACGCCCGCTTCGTAAAAATCGTTGCCGCCTCTGACTCTGTCCGCGCTGACGGTGGCTATTGCATCGCCGCTGTCTATTATTGTGACAAAGGCGTTGTTCCCCTGCTTCATGCCGTATGCGGGAATAAGCGCGTTTGCGGTGCCGCTGTTTGCGTGACCGGAGGCCGGCTCGCGGGGACGAAGATATAGTCGCCCTGCTGGGGTTCGGAATAAGCGCCGAAGAAATTGAGAAGGCTGAGCTTCGTGAGCTTTGCGTCGGAATCCGCAACGAGATTTTCATATTTTGCGCTGACATAGACGCTGCCGTCTTTTATCTGATAATTGACGACAAGCTTGAAAGCTATATCATCTTTATCATATTTTTCTTTGTGTGCCGTACCGCTATCGGGAGAGAGAATATAAGTGACGCTCAGAGCATCGTCGGCAAAGCTGCACTGGGCATTCTGGAACGACACACTGTTATCCTGAGTGTTGAGCTTATAGAGTGTGTCTCCGCTGACTATTTCAAGAGTCGCCGTTGCGGCACCCGAATTCTCCTGAGTCGGGAGCGCAGACCAGAGCTTTTCGCTGTCGTCATGGGAAAGATCGGCGACGCAGACGGAATATGTGCTCTCGTCAAAGAGCAGCTCGATAAGTCCGGATTTGCCGACCTGTTGAAGATTGGCTTTATCGCCGACGGAATGGAGCAGAGTCGATTCCGCAGCACCCGCCTCGGTGGGCGTGCCTTTTATTTTCGTCACGGCGACGGGGTCGGAGCACGCGCTCAGGGAGCAGAGCATTGCTTTATAAAATCGCCGCTTTGCGTTGAACTCTTCATCTGATTATATCATCTTTGAGCCGTTTATTCAACCTCGCTCACTTATCCACATCGAACCAGAAGCGCACACCGCCGTGTTCGTTGACAACGCCGCACTCTCTGCCGAGCCGCTTCTGGATGGCTTTGACTATCGGCAGACCGAGCCCGAAATGAAAATCCTCGTTCTTGCGCTTCTTTGAAGATTTATAGAAGCTGTACCATATTTTGTCAAGCTCGTCCTCAGCTATCGGATCGCCGGAGTTATAGACGCTGACCCTGTATGTGTTCAGATTGTCATCAACCGTCAGCTGAATTATCTTCTTGCCGCCGATATTCGACACGGCGTTTGACAGAAAGTTCTGGAGCACGAGCAGTATAGTCCGCTCGTCGCTGTGGACGGTCAACCCGTCCGGGATGCGGTCGATGAGCTTTATTCCGTTGTCGTTGAACATCATCGAGAACGCCGCAAGCTGACCTTTTATCATCGCGCTCAGATCGAGCTTTTCGCACGTCGGGACATATGAGCCGCTCTCGAGCTTTTCGAGGTTTAGCAGCTCCATGACTATGCGGTTCATCTTGCCGGTCTCCTCGAGGATTATGTCGCAGTATTCCTCACTGCCCTCGGGGTCGCTGTTTATGCCGAGCTTGAGTCCCTCGGCGTAGCCCTGAATAATGGCTATAGGAGTCTTGAGCTCATGCGAGACATTGGCGATGAAGCTCTTTCGCGACTCGTCGACAAGCGCGCTGTGTTCAAGTTCTTCGGTCAGTTTTTCGTTTTTGTCCTGCAATTCGTCGAGCGTTTCGCTCAGTGATTCGGAGAGTATATTGATATTCTGCCCGAGATTCTGAACATCCGTCTGCGGATAGCTGACGCATTTCTTGGAGAAATCAAGCTTCGCCATGGACTCCGTTATCTCCGCCATCGCCGCAACGGGGCGCGAGAAACGCAGATTCGAATAAAGTATAATCGCGCACGCCACGGCGGCTGATATCAGCGCAAAGGCAGTCAGAAGGAATGACGCCGTATGGGCGTTTCGCTCGACCTGATAATATGGCAGCCACAGGCGCAGGGTATCACCGTTTTTGAGCTCGACGCGGTATCTGTAATATCCGCTCGCCTCGCTGTCCTGATATTCATATTCGTCAAAGCTTGCGCTGTCGTCAAAAAGATCGAACACGCGCACGCTGCGTCCGGTAGTGTACATGCTCTCGGCGGTTCGGTAATAGACGCTGTCACCGTCGCCGGAATACAAGAACTTTTCGCGATTTGAATAGACCGTGTTGCCGTCGGGGTCAAAGACCTCGATCATATAATAGTTGTTGTCGGAGACAGAGGCTAACTGCTGATAATATTCGTAAGACGCCGGATCCTCGTTGTCGAGCGACTCGCGGATGCTCTGCATATTCATTATCTCCGCAAAGGCATAGACAGAGTTGAGCAGCACGCCGGGGCGCAGTGCGACAAGTATTGCGGCAAGTACTATCAGGACGGTGATGAGCTCGAAAGCCATGCGCCGTCCCGATTTTCTGATTCTGTCATTTTTTCTTGCCGACCGACGGCTCAAACTCAGTTCACCTCTATCTTATATCCCGCGCCGTAGACCGTGCGCAGGTGGCAGCTGCCCCAATCGCCGAGCTTCGTGCGAAGGCGCGCAACATGGGAGTCGACCGTTCTCGAATCGCCGAGGAAGTCAAAGCCCCAGATATCATCGAGCAGCTGCTCGCGCGAGAACACCCGCTCGCGGTTTGAAGCGAGCTTATGAAGAATACCGTATTCTTTATGAGTCAGCTCGATTTCGTGCCCGTCGCAGACGACGGAATGAGCCACGACATCGATAACGAGACCGTCTATAACTATCTTATCGGTTGGGTTGTCCGCGGTGCGCTTTAATCGCGCTTCGATACGCTTGACGAGCACAGTGGGGCTGAACGGCTTTGTTATGAAATCGTCCGCGCCGCACTCGAAGCACTCGAGCTCATCGAACTCCTCGCCGCGCGCAGGCAGGAAGATGACGAATCTTGCGGCAGACCTCCCAGCCGTTCATCTCCGGCATCATTATATCGAGCACAGCCAGGGCTATATCGCTGTTTTCCGAGAAAACGCGCAGAGCCTGCGCACCGTCCTCCGCTTCGACAGTTTCAAAGCCCTTGGCGGTGAGGAAATCCCTGATAATGCGGCGTATCTTCGCCTCATCGTCCGCGATAAGTATCTTCTGCAAAAGTTACCCTCCTTCCGGGTCGTGCATCTCTGTGCGCCCGGGATAAAAAATCAATTATTACTGATTTTATCACATATCGACAAATTTAACAAGGTGTCAGCACAGTGGGGGCGCTATTTTTCAAAATTATATCGGCGCTATTGCAATCGGGAGGCAAAATAAGTATAATAGATAACATAAATTCAAAATTGGGGAGTTTGCGAACAAAGCAAATCTCGCCGAATATAGGGAGGGCATGACCTTTGTTAGGTAAATTCGTCAGAGTCAGAATAACAAACCCGGTCGGCTCCCTGAACCGTCAGTACGGATACAGATATTCTCTCAATTTCGGCTCTCTTGAAGGCAGGCGGCAGTTTGACAACCGCTTCGCAGGCGCCTATATCATGGGCATTCATCATCCCGTCAGACACTTTGATGGGCGCGCAATTGCCGTTTTATACAGAGAGGGAGAGCGCAAGGGCATACTTGTCGTTGCGCCGAAAAATATGCGTTTTATCGGCTATCAGATAGCCGATGCGCTCGCCTTTGCGGAGCCCGAGGGCACATACCGCCTCGAGTGTCTCTACGAGCGCTCGTGCGGTGCCGTCGTATGCCGCAGAATAGAATAAACGGTGAGATCAGACTTCTTCTCATCAAGAACAGCCGCAGCGCCCACTGGGGATTCCCCAAAGGTCACATGGAGCGCGGCGAAACGCCCGAGCAGACTGCACGGCGCGAGGTTCTTGAAGAGACCGGGATACACATCGACATCATTCCGGACTTCACCGCAAAATCCGACTACACGATTCAGGGCAAGGTCGAAAAGAGCGTAACCATCTTTTTGGCAAAAACCGAAGACACAGAGACGATAATTCAGCGCGAAGAGATAGATGACTACATCTGGCTCGGCTTCGACAAAGCGCTCGAAACGCTGAAATTTGAAAACGACAAGGCGATTTTGAAGAGCGCGCGTCGTTTTATGGACAAGCACGGAATTTTTGAAACCGATGACTGACGGCGCAAAAACGCCGAAAAGGAAAGGAAAAGAACATGACTGAAGAATTCGCTCAGGGTCTCGTTGACTTTTTTCAGAACAAGATCCCTAACGAACTGATAATCTTTCTCGTATCGCTGCTGCCGGTTCTCGAGCTGCGCGGCGGCATGATAGCGGCGAAGCTGCTGCACGTTGATTTTTGGCGTGCGTTCGCCATATGCTATCTCGGCAACATTCTGCCGATCCCGTTCATCCTGCTTTTCATACGCAAGATATTCCAATTTCTGCGCGACAAGCCGGGCTTTTCAAAGATCATCGAAAAGCTTGAGATACGCTCAATGCGAAACAGCGAAAAAGTCAAACGCTGGCGCGACTGGGGTCTGCTTTTATTCGTTGCCATTCCCCTGCCCGGAACGGGCGGTTGGACCGGAGCACTGATAGCTGCCCTGACCGACATGAGGATAAAGAAATCCTTCCCGATAATTGCCCTGGGCATTCTTATAGCGGGAATAATCATGTCCGTCATCACCTACCTTGTGCCCTCTTTCTTCGGATTTTAATGTTCGGCATATAAGGAGGAGCAAACATGAAAAAAGCGGTATCATTCATTCTTGCGGCAATTATGCTCATCATGCTGCCCGCAGGCGCATTTGCGGACAGCGCACAGTGCAGCTGCGACACGCCGCCCGTCGTTATGGTCAACGGCTTCGGCACCGAGCTCTATCACGACAACGGCGACGGCACACAGAGCGCTGTTTTCCCGATGGGCGCCGTTGAGATAGTCAGCGCCATTCCGAGCCTTGCCGGCGCATTCGCGGCTCTCGCCGCAGGCGAACACGAGCTGTTCCGCACGCTGCTCTCAAAGGCTCTGTTCCATCTCATGGGAAACATGATGTGCAACCCGGACGGCACGGCGAAGATATCGGCAAAGTCATATCAGACGCCGACCGACACCGACATACACAAAAAAGACACCCACGGACAGTATCAGGGCGAAAATGACGGCGGGCGCTACATCTTCGGCTACGACTGGAGACTCGACCCCGTCGAAAGTGCACGCGAACTTGAAAAATATATCGAAGAAGTAAAGGCAGTCACCCACCACGACAAAGTCGTGCTCTGCGCACACAGCGAGGGTACCTGCGTTGCGGCGTCGTACATTTCGCTCTACGGCTCCGAGGATGTTGAAAAGGTAGTTTTCCTCAGCGGCGCGTTCCAGGGAATAACGCTCGTAGGCAATCTTTTCACGAAGAATCTCGACGTCAAAGGCAAGGCAGACGCATTTGAGCTGTTCATAGAAACCTTCCTCGGCGGAGACACGACGGGCGATTTCGTCAGCAGTCTCTTCTCCGTGCTCAAGGATGCATTCATAGTCGATATGCTGCTGTGCCTCGTCAATAACATTCTCGAAGAGGATCTTGACGCGCTCTATGACGACTGCCTGACAGAGATAATAACCACGATGCCCGGCGTCTGGAGCTTCGTGCCCGACGCATACTATGAAAATGCGAAGAAAGCTCTCTATTCCGACACCGGAGACAAATATTCGGCTCTGACAAAGCTCACCGACAACTACCACTACAATGTTCAGGTCGGTCTCGGCGACAGGCTCAAAGCGGAGCAGAAGAACGGTCTTGCAGTCTGCGTGAGCATGGGATACGCGATAGCACCCATCCCGGTATATGACAACTGCGTTGACCAGACCGATATGCTCATCGACACGAAGTTCGGCTCGCTCGGTGCTACTTGTGCTCCCATAGGCGAGACGCTCAAGGCGGACAGCACGAACAAATATCTTTCAAGCGATCTGCTCGTTGACGCTTCCACCTGCGCTTTCCCGGATTCGACATGGTTCGTCAGATATCAGGATCACAACGATTTCTGCGACGCCTACAACGACTTCGTATATTATCTGCTGACTGCCGACGGGCAGCCGACAGTCACATCGAACGCGGCGTTCCCGCAGTTCATGGCTTGCGACGGGCACAAAGTTCTTGTCCCCGCGGGAGCGCTCCCCGAAGCCGACACAAGACCGAGCATAATCAGACTCGGCGAGAACACATACAAGCTCATAAAAGAGCTGATTGAATCAAACAAAAAGTAAGATAAAAAATCGACCGTCCCGAAGCTTTTGCCACGGGACGGTTTTGTTATGTCTTTTAATATGCCTCGAATCTTGCGATAGTCGCAAAGCAGCGGGTCTCCTCGATAACGAGTTTTATATACTGCATTCTCGCCTCTTCAAAGCGGCAGATGCGCTTAGAGCCGATGACGGTGCCGGCAAATATCTTTTTCCACTTGCCGTTTATCTGACCGTAGAGCGAGAATTTTTCTATCTGCTGACCTGTCGCAATATGCTCGGAGAGCACGATCTTGTCGATATCGTAATCGTCGCCAAGGTCGAGCGTCAGGGTCGCGTGGTCGGGATCGAAGCCCGAGTGCCAATACTCGTCGGTGGTGTGTGTCAGAGCCATCTGACCGCGATGCTCCTCATCGAGATGGCAGGAGTCGGTCATTATCGAATCGTCCGCCAGATCCTCGTTGAAATCAATCTGAAGCTGCGCGCCCATGGCGAGCAGCGTTTCGACATCGCGCTGAGCGAACAGGCCGTCCTTGTTCGGCGGGATATTGAGCAGCAGGCTCGCATTCGCGCCGACGGAGTTATAATAGATCTCCATAAGCTTCGACAGCGGCTTCACCTCATAGTCCTCGTTGAGATGATAGAACCAGCCTTTTCTTATCGAGACATCGACCTCTGCGGGATACCAAATAAGCTTCGAGACGTTCTTTATCGCCTTGCGGCTGCCGAGGTCGAGCGTGGTAGCGCTTATCCTCTTCGGCGGCTTCTCTGCGGTCTGCTGAGACGCGGCAGCTATCAGCTCCTGATTGCTGTAATAATACGGCACGACATTCCACTCGCTCTTGCGGCAGACTCCCGCCTCGTTTCCGCACCAGCGGACATCCGGACCCGTGACGGAAATGACCGCCTCTGGCTGACACTCGCGTATAAGGTCATAGTAGCCCTGCCAGTCATATTCCTGCTTGCGGCCGTTCTTGCCCTCGCCGCACGCGCCGTCAAACCAGACGCAGAATATATCGCCGTAGTTCGTCAGCAGCTCGCGCAGCTGATTCTTGAAATATTTATTATACGCCTCGCCCTCGCCGTAGCGGGGATCGTGCCTGTCCCACGGTGAAAGATAGACGCCGAACTTGAGGCCGAATTTTTTGCACGCTTCGGCGCATTCGCGCACGACATCGCCCTGTCCGTCTTTCCATTTGCTTTTTTTGACGCTGTAGTCCGTATATTCGCTCGGCCACAGGCAGAAGCCGTCATGGTGCTTGCAGGTCAGGATAATCGCTTTCATGCCCGCCGCGCGGACTGCCGCCGCCCACTGGTTCGCGTTGAGCTTCTCGGGATTGAAGAGCACCGGGTCGTCGTTACCGTTGCCCCACTCGGAGTTCGTGAATGTGTTCATGCCGAAGTGAATAAAGGCATAGAACTCGAGCTCATGCCACTTGAGCTGGCGCTCGCTCGGCACGACCGCCGCCGCGCGCTTTATGTAATCGTCATTCTTCTTCATATCTGCTTTCCTTTCGGATATATGATATATGATGTATATAAAGATAACATAAACTTCGCGCGAAGTAAACTTATCAGACAAAAAATCCGCAGCAAATTTTTCTTCGCTGCGGATTTTTATATTTATTCGACTGTTACGCTCTTCGCAAGATTTCGCGGTTTATCGACATCGGAAGCGGAACGACATTGAGCGAGGGCATATATTCAGGCAGAGTACTCGGCACCTTTATGGCGACATCCGAAAACTCGCCTGCGTTCTCGCAGTCCTCGCCGACGAGTGCGGCGACATATGCGCCCCGGCTCTTGACCTCGCGGATATTACCGAGGGTCTTTTCAAAGAGGTCGGGCTGGGTTGCGACGGCAAACACGGGAGTTCCCGGCTCGATAAGGGGTTTTGTGGAGCCCTCGAGCGAAATTGAATAATCGAGCCCGCGCCCGATGAAAAATATGCTCGAAGCCTTTGAGAACCGCTCGGCGACGGGCTTGAACAGCTCTTCATTTTCGAGTATCTGTTCAATCTGCTCGGGCAGGCGTAAAAGTGCTTCGCAATGCCGCTTTTCCTCCGATTCATCGAGCCTGCCGACTGCCCTTGAAAGGCGCAGGGCAAGCAGATAGACTGCGGCGAGCTGAGCCGAAAACGCTATCTCGGGTCCCGCCATGGTGTATATAACATCGTCGCTCTCTCTGGCAATCGTGCTCTCGACGACATTGACTATCGAGACCGTGTGTGCGCCCCTGCTCTTTGCTTCGCGGAGCGCCGCCAGGGTGTCCGCCGTTTCGCCCGACTGGCTGATAACAACACAAAGATCGTTATCACGGACAACGGGGTGTCTGTAGCGGAATTCGCTCGCGAGGTCGCATTCGCAGAGTATCCGCAGAGTATCCCCGCCGAGCGCTCTATCAGATATTTGGCGGTCATTCCGACATGCCATGCGCTGCCGCAGGCGACGATATGAATTACGCCGATGTTTTTTATCTGCTCGTCGCTGAGGGTGAGCTCCGGGAGATTGACTTTTCCGTCAACTATTCTGCCGCCGAGCGTATCGCGCACGGCTTTCGGCTGCTCGGCTATTTCTTTTTTCATGAAATGCTTATAGCCGCCCTTTTCGGCGCTGTCCGCATCCCAGGTTATATGCATAAGTTTTTTGTCTATCGGCTTGCCGTCGGAATCGAAAAATCCAACCGAAGTTTTGCCGACTATTGCAATCTCGCCGTCCTGCATGACGGCGCAGTCACGGGTATATTTGAGCAGAGCCGGGATATCGGAGGCGAGATAGTTCTCCCCGCTGCCGATGCCGACTATCAGCGGGCTGTCTTTTTTGGCGGCAAGTATCTCATCCGGATGATCGCTCATCAGCACTGCGACGGCATAAGAGCCGCGCACGCGCTTTATGACTTTCAGCATAGTCTCAAGCGGATTTCCGTCATATAGACTGTCGAAAAGCTGAGCGAGAACCTCCGTGTCGGTCTGCGACTTAAACTGCCTGCCCTGCTTTTCAAGCTCGGCTTTGAGTTCAAGATAGTTTTCGATGATGCCGTTATGGACGAGGGTGACGCGCCCGCTCGAACCCGAATGGGGATGGGCGTTTGCATCGGTCGGCGCGCCATGGGTCGCCCAGCGGGTATGACCTATACCCACGCTCCCCTGCGGGGTGCCGACTTCGTCGAGCTTCTGCTGAAGGTCGCTTATCCTGCCCTTCGTCTTGACAGTGGTTATCTTCCCGTTTCGGCATACGGCGATGCCCGCCGAATCGTAACCTCTGTACTCCAGCTTCTTCAAACCATCAATCAATATCGGAGACGCACTGTTATCTCCAACGTAACCAACAATTCCACACATATTCTGTTTTTCCTTTACAAAAATATTTGTGCATTGCTCTCCCCTCTGTCTGCGCGTCGCTGCGCTGTTTTATAAGAGAGCCTGTGTCCCCCGCACTTATGGGGCAAGAAGCATCCGCCGAAAATTTCGATGACTTCTTCCTCGTCATCTGCAAAGGCTTGCAGCCTTCAGTGCTTGCAGACCCGGCGCTATTTTTATGACCGAAAAATTTTAAAACGGTTTGACAAATTTCCTTTCTCGATATTACACAAACGGCACTGAAACGCAAATGCAGTCTTATTATATGCAAAACGCCGCCAAAAGTCAAGTCGACTGTCTCAAAAAGAAAAAAGACCGTTCTGCAAGGCATACAGATCGGTCTTTAGTATATGTTTTTTCGTGCGGTTTACTGCTTCGCTTCCTGCTTTTCTGCCTTTTCGCGCTCGCGGCGTTTTTCGGTCGGCGCGGGGTCGCAGAGCTTCATGAAATCGACCTTGCCCATCCGGGTGCGCGGCAGAGCGTCGAGAATGATGATCTTCGTCGGGCGCGAGAAGCGCGGCAGATTTTCGCTGCAAAATTCATTTATTTCTTCAATCTTTTTCTTCTTGTTCTCCGGCTCGCTGTCGAGCGCGACATAGAGCTTGACTATCGGCTTTGCCTCGATATAACCCTGAACGGCGCAAGCCTCGGTTATCCCGGCGACGCCGATGACCTTTTCCTCGATATCGGATGGATAGACATTGTAGCCCGAGATAATAATAAGTCTCTTTTTGCGGCCGGTGAAGAACAGGAAACCGTCTTCATCAATATAGCCGAGGTCGCCCGTGAGCACCCAGCGCACGCCGCTGTCGTCGGTATAGACTCCGCTTGTCGGCTCGTTTAAATAGCCCTCCATAAGAGTCGAGCCCGAGACGGCTATCTCGCCGACGGTGTTTGCGGGCAGGCGTTTTTTGTCCTTATCCCATATCTCGACGCGCATATCATAAAACGGCTTGCCGACGGAATTGCGCTTGAAATCGGCATATGTATTCGCGCAGCAGACGGAGCTGACTTCGGTAAGTCCGTAGCCGCGGAAAAGTCTGCCCTTGCCGCCCCATTTGGCTATAGTCGAGTTGAACATATCAAGGAACTGCTCGGTCACGATATCGCCGCCGCTGAAGAGCAGCTCTAAATTCCGCAGATGCTTTCCCTCGAAGTTCTTCTGCTCGAACATCTTCTTATACATATTCGGCACGCCGACTATGAACGAAATTTTATATTCGCGCATAAGCTCGTTTGCCTTGCGCGGCTTGAAGCGCGCGACAGGGATACAGCAAAAGCCTTCGCACATGCTGAAATGCATCGACACGCCGAGTCCAAACGCATGGAAGAGCGGCAGGACTATCATCGAGCACTCGACGCCGGGGGTGTTGTGATGCTCGACCTTTCCAGTCTTATAGGCGAGCTCGTTGAGCGCCTTTGAAGAGAGCTTTATGGTCTTGCTCTTTCCCGTTGTTCCGCCGCCGTGAAGATAGACGGCGATATCCGAGCCGTTGTTGTGGACTCCGTCCGAGGGCGGGCAGCGATGGATCGCCGCGCGGTAGCTCAGCGCATTTTTTATGCCCGACGACGCATGCGCCGCGAACAGCTCATAGCCGCGAAAAGCCGGATGAGCCGCAGGCGGAACATAATAGGAACATAATCGGAATTCGAGCACACAACGCACGGGACATTGTGAAAATTGAGCATATCGACATAGGGCTTTGCGAGCAGATCCATGAGCATAACGCCCTTTGAGCCGACCGCGTCCATGGTCTCCTTGAGAAGCTCGGGCGGGGTCAGCGGATGCACGATATTTGCGATAACACCTATTTTATTGAGCGCATAAAAGGCGACGAAGCTCTGCACGCAGGTCGGCAGGAACACGGTGTACACATCACCGCGCCGAAGCCCCGCGCTCTTGAAATACGCCGCGAGACGGTCGATATCGGAAAGCAGAGCGGAACGCTTAATCCTGTGACCGAAATGAATCGCGGCATCATAGTCGCCGAACGCTGCAGTGTTGTTCTTGAAATACTCGTAGCAGTTGTAGCTTTCGGTTGGTATCATATTTATTTTCTCATCTCCCACAATATATTTTATATGCAAGGCAATAAAATGTCAAGACAAATGTCGCAGATAATGACCGTTATATATTTCCGTTAAAAAAACCGTTCCGAATAATTCGGAACGGTTTTGCTTTGTCTGTCAATAGCTGATAACAAGTTCATCCATGCGGACGAGGTCATCGTCTACGATTGAATATCCGTCATTCTCGATAATCACCTGGAGCGATATCGTGACGGGGTCAAGATATCCGATACTATCAAGATTCTTTTCGACCTCGGTGATTATTCCGTCCGCCCAGAGCTCCTCGCGCTCGGAGTCAGAGAGCTTATCGAACTCCCCTTTTCTCGCGCGTTCGCCATAGGACTTCTCGAAATCGTAGATGCCGTTTTTCTCCGCTTTTGATATGACATCTATCGGATAGACGGTCACGCTGACAAGAAATCTGTCGGAGCTTCGCGTTACCTCGCCGACCTCATACTTACAATGGGCATAGAGCGTTTCGAATATCTTCACCATGCGCTGATAAGTCGCGTCGGATACCTCGTCGATATTCATGCACATTTTGAAATATTCAACCTCGTCCCGGATATACTGCTGATACTGGGTTTCGCATTCTTCGGCAGTGCCGCCGACCGATTCCAGATACTCGTCGCTGTTCTCGTTGAGATAGACAGAGTCGAGCGTGCCGCGGACATATGCGCCGATCTGCGAGCGCGACGCCGTACACGAGCACAGCATGAATACGCACAGCAGAACCGCCGCAAGCGCGGAGATCCTCTTAACCATTATTCAACTACTCCTATATAACCGATCAAATTATCGGAAGCTAAAGAGAAGTCTATCACAGCAAAGACCGGGCGTCAACAATATTCCGTATAAACATACATTTTTTGCGGCTTTTCTGCAAATATTTTTGATAATTTATAAATGAATCCTAAAAATTACCGACACTCGAACCAATCGGGACCCGGGCGGTAGCCGTTATCCAGTCCGTGCTCGGCGCAGAACGGATGCGAGCGCAGGACGAAGCGCAGGGTATTCATCGCGCTGCGGAATATCTCCGCGCGGGTGATGCCGTCCGGCTTGCCGAGGCTTTCGAGCAGAGTCGGGTCATATTTTGCCTTGCGCGAGCCCGCTCCCGCGCCGGGCATGAGCACATCCACCTGTCCGCGCACGCGGTAAGCGTTATTGCGAAGCAGCGGGAAATCCGGGTCTTTGCTCGCGCGCATCCACCAGTCGGTCATGACGCAGCCGTCATATTCCCACTCGCCGCGCAGTATCTGCGTGCAGGTGCCGTAATGATAGTGTCCCCAGACGCCGTTTATCTTATTATAAGAAGTCATGATATTGAACGGGTGCGCAGTTTTGACGCATATCTCAAAGCCCTTGAGATAAATCTCACGCAGAGCGCGCTCGGACACGCGCGAATCGTTATAGATACGCATGGTCTCCTGATTGTTGCAGGCGAAGTGCTTCGGGCAGGCGGAGACCCCCTGCGACTGGATACCGCGCACGACCGCCGCACCCATGGTGCCGGCGAGCAGCGGATCTTCGGAGAAATATTCAAAGTTTCTACCGCAGAGCGGATCTCTGTGGATATTCATACCGGGGGCGAGCAGGACATCGGAGCCCTTGCGCGCCATCTCGGCACCCTCGGCAGCATACAACTCGCGGACGAGCTGCTGATTCCATGTGCTCGCGAGCAGCGTGCCGATAGGCAGGAGCGAGGCATAGCAATGGAGTCTGATGCCGGAGGGGCCGTCCGTTGCGCTGGCGGGGGGCGCGGCGACATCTTCGAGTTTTATGCCCTTGTCGCCCGTGAAATCGGGAGCTTCGGGCAGATTTTTCTCTATCTCCTCACGGCGCGAAACGGTGCTCAACGGGACAGATTCATATGCTTTTTCTATTTTTCCCTGTTCGTCGGTCGCGGCGACAAGGCGGTGGCACGGCACTTTCGGGGAGCTCCGGCTCTGTGTGAACGCCTATCTGCTCGCAGGAGCGCACATCGGTGCCGGCATAGATGGGATAATCCCCCGCTTCGAGCACATAGCAGAACGCCGCGCCCGATTTGCCGGAATCATCGAATGACGCCATATTGGCGCACGGGAACGACACGACCACCCTTTGCTCTTCACCGGGCAGAAGAGTGCGCGTTTTTTCATATGCGGCAAGGCTCTTTGCCGCCTTGCCGAGCTCGCCCTGCGGCGCGCCGTAGTAGACCTCAACAACCTCTTTGCCCGCGGCACTGCCGACATTCCTGACTTTTACGGAGACTATTATTCTGTCGTCAGCCTCCATGACGGTCTTGCCGGACAGCTCGAACGAAGTGTAGCTAAGACCAAAGCCGAACGGGAACATGACCTTTTCGGGCGCGAAGGTTTCAAAATATCTGTAGCCGACGAAGATATCCTCGGCGTAGTTGTTGTATGTCCTCTCGCCGAAATTTTCCGCCGCCGGATAGCTCTCATAGCAATCGGCAATGGTATCGGGCAGCTTGCCGCTCGGCGAAGCTTTGCCGGAGAGAACCTCGCCGATGGCGTTTCCGCTCTCCATTCCGCCCTGCCAGACATAGAGCACCGCACCGAGCTTGTCGCCGTATTTATTCATCCACGACATATCTATAATATTGCCGCTGTTTATCAGCACGACGGTGTTTTTAAAATTCGCAGTCACCTTGTCGAGCAGCGCGGTTTCATCGTCGGTCAGATAATAGCTGCCCTTTTTGAGCGTGTTTTCCCTGTCCTCGCCCGCGGAGCGGCCTATAACTACAACGGCGCAGCTGCTGCGCTTTGCCGCATCGGCGACGGTCTTTTCGTCTATCTTCATCTCATCGTGATAGCGCGGCCATGCGCCCCAGAAGCCGTCGTCCGCCGGGTTCTTCTTTATCCAATCCGAGTATATCTTTTCAAGATATCTTTTCAAGCTGCTTGTCAACTTTTATTCCGGCGTTTTTCATGCCGTCCACAAGATCGACGCAATAGGGCTTGTTGACATCGCCTCCGGAACCGTAGCCGACGAAGAAATAGTCTCTCTGAATTCTGCCGAAGATGCAGACGTTCTCATCTTTTTCTATCGGCAGCACGCCGTTGTTTTTGAGCATGACTATGCCCTCTTCGGCGGCAATTCTTGCAATCGACTTCATCTCCTCCGGAGTATCGGGCGAGCCGAGCTCGCCTTTGCTCAGGCCCTGCGCGGTTGCGGAAGTAATCAAATTGACTGCTTTTGAAAAAATTCTGCGTACTTTATTGCTCATTGTATTATCTCCTATTCGGCTGTTATTTACGTTTCATTGCGCGTATCTTCGCCTTGTCCTGCGGCGTGACGCGATAAGATTCGGTTATCTTCTGAAGCGACTTGTTGAAAGTGAAATCGTCGAGACAATTATCTTCGAGATACTGCCATGTCTTTTCCGGCGCATGGACGAAGAACACGGAGACCGCCCACGCGACCGCCATCTTCACATAGTAGTCGTCGTTGGTTATCGCATCAAACTTTTCGAAGGCGCGGGCGGCGTACTCATCGTTCGAGAAATAATCGAGCGCCGAAACGACCGCGAAGCGGATATCATAGGGCTTATCGGAATCGAAATACGGCTGTAAAAACTCCCAGACCCGCTCCCTGTCTTTTTTGAAGAACTTGAGGCTGTTCACGAAGCTGTCGCATACAGACCAATTATCTATCTCCGGCACAAAATCCGCCGCCGCTTTCAGATGCTCTTCAAACGGCAGATCGGCACCTGCAATAACGAATCCGCGCAAAAGCTTTTCTTCAAACATATCGCCCTGCGGGAGATCGGGCATAACGCCCTTGGGGCTTTCTTTTTTTATCCGCGCCGCGATCGCTCTCAGCTGCGGCAGGCGAACGCCGATCATCTTACTCTTATCGACATTCGGCAGGAGCGACAAGCCGAACTCCCTGTACTTTTCATCTCTGAGCTGTTCGAGCTCATTTCTTATATCCATATCGTCCTCCGTCGAGATACTTATATGATTTTAACATATATAACACGCTTTTTCCATATCCAAGACCAAAAATTAGGTAAATGCGCATAAAATTTTTGACTTTTGCAGTGCAATATTGTATAATGATTTCAGCATTTTCTCACATACGCAAAATGAAAGGAGTCATGAGATGAAGAAAACCAATTTCAAGCGTATTCTTTCGTTCTTCCTCGCCGCAGTGATGCTCTTCGGGATGCTTCCTGCAGTCTTCGCGCAGGACGCGGACACGAAGGACGTTGACTACGCGATAACAAACCCCTACGCCACGGTTGACTGGAAAAACTACGGTCAATACAAGGCGAGCCTACACAACCACAGCATAGTTTCAGACGGCGACAACGATTTCAGATATGTCATCGAGACCTATTATTCAATGGGCTATGACATTCTCGCGATAACCGATCACGGCACCGTTGACAGAGGCTGGACAGAGCCGAACTATGTTCCCGCGCTCCAGCTCGCGCTCGGATTCAGACGCGAGAACGGCTTCGAGAAGCCGACGGGACTGACTCAGGGGCGCTACAATCAGATAACCTCCGGCAGCGACAGAGGCGGACGCGGAATGCTCCGCGGCCCCTACGGCATCCTTTCGGTCATCAACCACCCCGGCGAATACACGGGCGCGCGCAACGAAAAGGATTTCGACAAGGCTTATAACGAAGACTACGATTACGACATAAACAAGTTCGCCCGTCTGCTCAAGATGTATCCCTCCTGCCTCGGCATCGATGTCAACTCCAAGGGCGACTACCGCACCCGCCACGACCGCAAGCTCTGGGATATCCTGCTCCAGAAGGTCGTACCCTCAGGGCGCAACGTCTTTGCTTTTGCAAGCTCCGACGCGCATCGCCTCTCCGCCATGGACAACGGCTGGACGATAATGCTCATGCCCTCGAACACGGTCGATAACCTCAAGGAGTGCATGAAGCAGGGCGCGTTCTTCGCGGGAAGCAGATATATAAAGAATACCCCCGAGCTCGAGCAGTTCAGCAAGGAAGTCGGATATAATGTCGCGGACGAGAACGGCCAGTGGTACGCATCGCCCGATCTTGTTCAGCCGGTGATAACAAACATCGCCGTTGACGACAAAGAGGACACGATAGAGATAACCGCAGAGAACTATCTGACAATTCACTGGATAGCGGACGGCAAGGTCATTCATGTCGGCTCCGAGATCGACCTCGACGACTACTCGGACGAGATAGGCAGCTATGTCCGCGCCGAGGGTTTCGGTGAGGGCGGCATCCTCTACACCCAGGCGTTCACCCTCGACTACGACGGCGCGCCGGAGGCGGAGAACAAGTTCTTCTTCGACTGGGGCAATGTAGTCAAGCTTTTCGCCGACTCGATTCTCTATGTCTGCGGAAAGAGCGAGCTGTTCTGCAAAATCTGGTTCGCGCTGACCCACAACGACGCATTCGCAAAGTAAGTTAATAAAAAGCGGCGGCAAACCTTGAGTGGTTTGCCGCCGCTTTTTGTTTGGGTATGTCTCTTTTTTGTCTTTTTTTTTTATCTTCTTT
>ERZ780053.331-NODE-331-length-19128-cov-7.58643_pt1 | contig 19128 bp, 24 predicted proteins | sample MGYA00511088_ERZ780053 | MGnify/ENA primary metagenome ERZ780053 (study PRJEB29588, sample SAMEA2150866) | human gut metagenome | biome: human gut; feature: human-associated habitat; material: faeces | place: Denmark | collected 2008/2010 ...
CCTGCCCCCCCTCCCGCGTGCCCATCGCTCGTCTGGCCGCCGCTCAGGCAGCCATAAAAGATAAGAAGGATTGAGCAAAAAACCCAGTAAAATCAAGGGTTTTCGAGCACTCAACACCTGATTGCTAAAAATCAAATAATTACCCTGCAAAGGGAGATAAGGCGTATTGCTTATGCAGTACGCCTTATTTTTTTGCCCATTATTTAATGCTTACTATGTTTAGTAAGCATTTTTTGTTTGGAGGAAAAACGATGTCAAAAAAATTTTTTCAACTTTTTTTCAAAAACATTCATAAAAATTGCGTTTTCGTGCTCTATCCCTTGAGGGACAAAAAAACCCTCACCTGTTCTTTGACAACTGAATACACATTCATCAGGTACGTTCCTGTGCGGGAGCGAGAGCTCCAGCCGAATGAAGGTGCGCCAAGACCCTCCTGCCCCTCCGGGTTATAACGGAAAGCAAGGTGGCGAGCGTTTCCGAACCATTCTGAAATATCCGACAGCTACGGATATGGCAATGAAACGCTACAGGGCTAATGATACTTCTCTACGGAGCTGGCGGAGAACCCGGCAGGGGTGAGATTCCCATGGACCCGATTCGCTATCGGGCATCTGATGATTTCCTTTTTTGCACTTGGGGTTCGAGGAAAAATTAAGTGCAACCACTAAAGCCCCAAAGAGTATCTTTGAGGTTTTAGTGGATCAGAAATGATTCAAATAAAAAGAAAGGAGGATACCACATGGAAAACTGTAAAGTGATCGCCATCACGAATCAGAAAGGCGGCGTCGGGAAAACGACAACCGCAGTCAATCTCGGAGTGGGACTTGCAGATTCCGGCAAAAAGGTTTTGCTTGTTGATGCTGACCCGCAGGGCAGCTTAACGGTAAGCCTCGGAGTGAAAAATCCCGACGAGCTGAATGTATCGCTTTCTTCCCTTATGCAGTCGGTCATTGATGATGAACAGCCGCCCGGTAATGCCATTATCACACATCCGGAAGGTGTTGACTTGCTTCCTTCAAATATTGAGTTGTCCGGCATGGAAACCGGCCTGTTCAATGTTATGAGCCGCGAGTATGTTTTGAAAAATGCTATCGACGGCATGAAGAAGAATTACGACTATATCCTTATTGACTGTATGCCTTCTCTGGGAATGATGACGGTCGATGCGCTCGTTGCGGCAGACAGTGCGATTATTCCGTCTCAGCCGAACTTCCTGTCAACCAAAGGTCTTAACTTGCTTCTGCGTTCGATTTCAAAGATCAAGCGGCAGATCAATCCGAGATTAAAGATTGACGGTATTTTGCTGACGATGGTAGATAACCGCACAAACAATGCAAAGGCGATTATCTCATCGCTGCGTTCATCTGTGGGAGAAAACATCCGCGTGTTCAATTCCGAGATTCCGTTTTCGGTAAGAGCTGCGGAGTGCAGTCTTTCCGGAGAAAGCATTTTCTCTCATGACAAGAACGGCAAAGTCGCGGCAGCGTATGAGGCACTCACGAAGGAGGTGACAGAGATTGAAGAACGTGCAAAAAATCGATCTGGGCCTGACCGGGTACGATGAGCTCTTTATGAATGATGCGGAGCGTAAAGAAAACAAGCTCCCCAGAATTTATGATGTGCCAATTTCGGAAATTGATGATTTCCCCGACCATCCTTTCAAGGTAAAAATTGACGAGGATATGGATCAGCTTGTTCAGAGCATTAAAGAGCGCGGGATTATCACGCCTGTCACACTTCGTCCGAAGGAAGATGGACGATACGAAATCGTATCCGGACATCGCCGTAAGAAGGCTTGTGAACTTGCAGGACTTGATACCGTCAAAGCCGAAGTCCGGGAAATGACCCGTGACGAAGCGATTATCTTAATGGTTGAATCCAACTTGCAGCGTTCCACAATCCTTCCGAGTGAAAAAGCATTTTCGTACAAGATGCGTCTTGAAGCCATGAAGAGACAAGCAGGTAGACCATCCCAAGATAATTCATCCCCAGTGGGGATTGATTTACGAGGAAAGCAATCTCTTGATGTATTAGGCGAGGAAGTTGGAGATAGTAGAAACCAAGTACACCGCTATATCCGTCTGACCGAGCTTATTCCCGAATTGCTCCAGCTTGTTGATGAAAGCCGTATCGCGTTCCGACCGGCAGTTGAACTGTCCTACCTCAAAAAAGAGGAACAGGCTGCGCTGCTTGAAGAAATCTCCTACACGGACGCAACCCCGTCTCTTGCCCAGGCAATCAAGATGAAGAAATTCTCCAATGAAGGAAAGCTTTCTCAGGAAGTGATCGAATCGATCATGAGCGAGGAAAAGCCGAATCAGAAAGAGAAAATCAACATCAAATATGAAGATGCGAGGAAGTTTATTCCTGCCAGTGTTCCTTATGACAAAACCGGTGATTATATTATGAAAGCGCTTGAGTATTATCATCGGCATCAGGAACGGCAGAAAGATCGTGACGCAAGATAATCCTTACGCCAAGGGAGTAGTGTACCCTTTTACAGGCGGAGAATGTTTCTTCCCCCCTCACACTCCCCCCATCTTCAAGACCAGCATACTATCTCAAAAGGAGAAGATATAGGCGGCACATTTGAAAGAGAGATAGAGCATCCGTACAATATAAGTGGAAAACCAAAGGAGTTTGATCCTATGAGAAGAACACTTATGATAATCACGGTTGCCCTAATTCTTTGCTTATGCGGCTGCTCGGAAGTTCCTCAGATCTCGGATATAACAACCGAGCCTTCCCAAATCGAATCACTACCAATAAAGAAAAGTGAAGAAATCTCCCAAGAGACGGATGCACCCCAATCAAGCGTTGATATAGATACCCCCGAAGAATCCGGTATCGCTTCTGAAACGACGGTATCTGATGTTAAGGATACAGAAAGCACTCCGCAGTCAAAAGAAGAAAAGAAGCAGGACCCGCCGAAGGAAGAAATGAGAGCCACAGGTGATAGCGTGACTACTTCTTCTTTTGAGCCGGTAAAGCCTTCTTCCGAACCAGCGGAAACGAAAGCTCCTGAAACAGCTCCCGTTACGGAGAAGCCAAAGGAAACAGAAGCACCGACGACAACAGAAGTTCCAAAGGAAACGGAACCACCGGCCACATCGGTTGAGACTGAACAAGAGCCAGAGCCTGAGCCTGAGCCGGAACCGACCTTTGATATAAACTACTGGATTTCTTACGCGCAAGGCGTTGCGGTCAGTAAGGGACTGACATTGGAGAGTTCCGCAGTCGATTGCTGGGACAATCCGATTACCGCCAACCCCGATTGCATTTATCTTGAAAGAGACATCAATTCCCGCATGAGCAGATATGCAAAGGACGAGGATATAACCGATGTCTGGATTTGGTATGAATGTGTCGGGACAAACAGTTATCTCATCTATGTGGGATACGCATAAATCACAATTCAATATTCCGAAATGAGCATCGTAGAAATACGGTGCTTTTTTCATGTCTAAAAGGAGGACAAAGAATGAAAAAGAAAATTCTCAAGAGAGGAATGTCCGGGCTGCTTGCAGTCCTTATGGCATTTACTGCTCTCATCGGCATGGGAACGACCGCCTTTGCTGCTTCTGAAACCGCTGAGTCCTATATGGTTTCGTAGAGAAAAATATGAGCGCTTAGCCGCTGTATATGAAAAGTATCCTGATGATGCAAGTATTTCTGCTTTGGAAGAGAAGGCTCAGAGAGCGGAAAAACTTGAACGTGAGAATTCCGCTCTGGAACAGGAAAGAAATCGTTACCGTGAAGAAGCCGTCGCTGCAAGGAACGCCAGCAAAGAACTTGAGGTTGTTCGTCAAGAAGTTGAAGCTACAAATGCTTTGAATGAGCATCTTCTTCAGGAGCTTGAAAGTCACAAAACAGCTCTGGAAAGCAGGACTGGTGACACTTGTCCTTCACTGTCCAAAGTTGATACGGAAACGGAAGAATCCGATTTTGTTGCCGACATCAATCGCAGAGTTCAGCGGACGTCTCTTGAATCCCTTAGAGATATTGTTTCCCATGTAAAAAATTACGCCGGCAGCAGAAACAAAGACGAGCGTCTCTACTACACAGATAATGATATTCGTGCTTTCTTGGCGGGTATGGCTGTTAGCCGACTCATTATTTTACAAGGTATGTCTGGCACTGGCAAATCAAGTTTGCCGCGTATTTTCTCCGAAGCAATTTCTGGCTTTAACAGATTGATCCCGGTTGAATCTTCTTGGAGAGACAGAAATGAACTCCTTGGATACTACAATGACTTCAACAAAAAGTTCAACGCGAAGAGCTTTACAATAGAACTCTACCGCAGCACAAAAAAACGGTGCAAAGAGGTTCCTACCTTTATTGTTCTTGATGAAATGAACCTCGCCAGAATTGAATACTACTTTTCTGATTTCCTTGCGATACTTCAGGAACCAGATCATGACAAGTGGTTGATTGAACTCGTGTCTTCTGATATGAGAACGCTTCCCATGGAACTTCCTGAAGAAGTAAAGCAGAAGATGCGAAAAGACGATCCTACTGTATTTGCAATTTGGGAGAAAATTGAAAGAAGTAGGCAGGGCGATTTGAAGTCGGAAACCTCTGATGAAGAAAAAGAGATGCTTACCTCTTATCTCGCTAAGCTCGGACGTCTGACTGGAGCAAAAGATTTGATAGACGGTAGAAAGATTAGAGTCACAGATAACATTTGGTTTATTGGTACTGCTAACCAGGACGAGTCCACCTTCGAAATAAGTGATAAGGTTTATGACCGTGCTCAGGTTGTATCTTTGAACCGTAAAGGCGTATCTGAAGGTCAGTACGCTAATACTGAAAAGAAATATATCTCAGTCACTGATCTGATTAAGCTCTTTGAGGGCGCAATTAACGCTTATAAGAAGAAAGCTGAAGTTGAAGCACGCCTTGAGAAACTTGATGCTGTCCTTATGGACAAGTTTGATATCTCATTCGGCAACAGAATAGTAACTCAGACCGTTGATTTCGCTGCAGTCTTTACTGCAGCCGGCGGTAGTTTGGAAGATGCGCTTGATTATCAGATTTCTACGAAGATTTTGAGAAAAGTGATTTCCAGCGATGACGGAGAAGCTTTCCTTGAATTGCTTGATGCAACCAAGGATTATAAAGAAACGCAGAGACTGATCAACAAACGTATCAAGGATTTGAGGTAACATGAGAGTTTTATATCAATCAGCATTAGTTAATAAAGAACTTACAAGAGGTAGTGTTTTTCGCACTACCCCTTGTAAGGCATGCCTTGTAATTGAGACTGAACGAAACGAGCCGGATTTTGATCTTATTTATAATGGGGTCGTTGTTGATTCAAGCATTACAAGTTTTGACTGTGACGCAGATGCTGAGCTGATTGTAAGACAGCATGGTGAAAAATACTCTTACTCTGTCAAGCCGATAGTACATACGTTGTCAAACGAATACGCCCTTGTCTATGAGCAATTTGCCTATGATAATATGGAGATCAGCGGTGGTCGAGCCGTTTGGAAGGATGTGCTTGCGGTCTATGCAGTCAAAACGAATACCGACAAGGACAATCCTCAGGAGGTTGCCACGATGGACGAGAGTAAGAAGCAGCTTCTCTCGGACATCTTTTGGGAGATGAACTCCATATCCTCCCGAAGTGAAAGCCACTCGGAAACGGAAATTACCGAAACGGACGACGGAAACGGCAACATCGTTCAGACGGAAACGACAGTCACAAAAACAACGCTATATATTACCGTTTCTCATTTGACAGTGGATGAAATGGCTGACCTATATGGCTTTGACGCAGAACAGCGGGAATACCTTGCCGAGCTTCTCAAGGACAAAAACAATTCCCTTTGGGCGGCAGTCCTTTACGGCATCCGTTATAGCGAGGATCAGATTGTGACCGTGGCACTTTCACAGGTCGGCAATTTGGGCGGCGAGCCGTACTGGTCTTGGTATGGCTTCGGAAGCCGTGTGGAATGGTGTGCTTGTTTTGTAAGCTGGTGTGCCGATCAGTGCGGCTATATTGACACCGGGGTTGTACCTAAATATGCAGGCTGCGTGAACGGCGTCCAGTGGTTCAAAGATCGTGGACAGTGGATAGACGGCTCTGCCGAGCCTGTTCCCGGAATGATTATTTTCTTTGATTGGGATAACAAGGGTTCGTCGGGTCCGCAGGATGGACAATCCGACCACACCGGTATTGTCCAAAAAGTCGAAAACGGTATCGTTCATACCGTTGAGGGAAACTCCGGTGATAGCTGTCGGGTAAACCAGTACAGCGTAGGTCATTACGAAATCCTCGGATATGGAGTGCCGAACTACTAACAAAAATGCCACCGACTCACTTTTGATGTGGGTCGGTGGCTCTTTTTTGTTTACAGGTTGCATTTCTTGCGGGGGTCATAACCTTGCGAAATCAGATCATCTCTGCTCCCGGTATAAGTCTGCTTATTCTTATCACTTATTTGCTTGACTGACGAGCAACGAAATAATCATCGAAAGTGGAGAAAAAGTGCCTTTCGAAAACAAAAGAATAGCTGACGAAATAATCGATAATGGACTAATTGCTTACCAAAAAATCATAACCAAACAACGTGCAGATGTATCGAAGTCCTTGATCAATTTCTTCACGAGAAAAATCATGCATTGCTAAATAATCATCAGAGCAGTTATTTAGCTTTGAATAGAAATCAAGGGCTATCTGAAGCCATGATAAATCCGACTGATCCAAGTCATTGAACAGCAAATCTTCTGCTGTACAAATGTCCCCATCGTCAATCATTTTTTCAAGCATTTTTCCATAACTAGAATCTTCAATTTGAGTTGCAGTCTGTTCGTTGGCTGATATCCCAAGTGCAACAGCCAAAATTGCTTGGATCATAGCTTCAATTTGACGCATGAGCCAGTCTTGCTGATAAATCATTTTGCCTCCATGTTCGTTGTTTTCTTCTGCATATTTTTCTCGTTTGTTGATATGATTGACAAAATGCAACCTGCTCCTAAAAAGGCAAATACATCCTTCAAATCCACAGATGAATACAAGGGAATTAAGTAAAAATAGTCTGGTGTTCCTTTATAAATTAAACTGTCTAGGACCGTCGATAAAATTGCCGAGGAAATTAGGGTTACACCAGCATAGCCGATAGGCGTCTTGAAATTAAAACGATTTTTACTCTTTGAGAGCAGATAGAGCAATAGCAAAAAGAAGGGAAGCAGCAATAGTTTTGCACACGCAACAATATAAGGCGATGCGAATTTATCTGCTGCTTGAAGTACTAAGGTCTGGTACTTGTTCAGAATTACGAGGATCGATAGAATATTGGGAATAACAGGAATGGAGATTTCGGACGGAGCAAAATATAGTAGCGCTTTTATAACCTGATCTATGATTAAGAAAATCAGCACTAGTAGTATGCCCCGTACCTTCGTAAATGCTTGTCTAGTTAGAAATTGTAGTATAATTATTGAAAAAACTAGTACGATGCAAAGCCAAACTATTGCATTAACTACGGCTAATGTTGTCCGCGTATAATCAAATTTTAAAAAGACTACGGCAAAAAATAGAAGCCATAAGAACTCGGATATAACAATGGATTTGCTGATTTTGCTCATATATGTACCTCCACACGAGCCGCTACATTCTACGACAAGATTTTCAGCAGTCTGGACTTCACGCTGCCCAGAGCGGCAACCGGGCGGTAGAATTTGTTCTTTGCTGCCGCCCTATACAGAAATGCATAAATGTAGGACAGAAACAGTGGGAATAAGATGCCGTTGGCGCTAAGGAATAATGCTGACAAGGCTGTAAAATTCCCGCCGCTGTGCTTCCCCACCACCGCCACGATCAGCCCGATGCAGAACGCGCCGATGACATTGATGCCCAGTGTGATCACAGGAAACCCAGCCGTCTTAACAGGCAGCTTTCCAAGCAGGTAGCGGCTGACGGAGCCAACCGCGCCGCCCAACGCCACAAACAGGCAGTCCAACAGCGTTTTCATCTGCCGCACCCCTTACCTGTCATAGACCTTGTTCCAGTCTTTCTGCGCCTGCCAACCAATATTGGCCGCGTCCACGCCCTGCTCCGCGCAAGCCGCGGCAAACTCCGTCTCTGTATAAGGGCCGCTGACCGCGCCGGAATCCAGCGCCACCGCGTAATAGGCCATGTCGCCCTTGTCTTTCTCCGCACGCTGCTGGACATAGATGGTACTCTCGTCCCAGGCCACGGCGTATACATAGCCCTCCACCACCGGCTCGGCAGTCAGACCATCGTCATCCACACAGACCAGCGGGATCTCTTGGCTATTGATCCGCCACACGGCATAGTCGCCCGGCAGGTCCTCATATTTCCAATCCCCCGCCCCGGCGCAGGCAGTCAGCGTCAGCATCAATGCCAGCAGACACACGATACCCGTCAATTTTTTCATGAACCATCACCTCCTCCACATCATAGCACACAGCCATGAGCAAAACTCCAAAAGAGTAGTAATATCAATGGTTCCCGGCCATGGCTGAAACCGGAAATCACTCATACTGCGATTTTCCCAGCGAACACTGGACCCGCATCCGTACCAACAACGTGATCGAGCGGCTGAACCGTGAGATCCGCCGACGGACGCGGGTGGTGGGGACATTCCCGGACGGCAACTCCGCCCTGATGCTGGTCTGCGCGAGGCTGCGCCATGTGGCAGGTACCCAGTGGGGCAACAAGAAATACATGAACATGAAGCACTTGGAGGCGGCTCTGGACGACGCCTCTATTGCCGGCTGACTTCACTCAGCCGGAGCCTGCAAACAATTTTGCGCATAAATCTTGACGGGACCAAAGTTACAGCCCGGTTCAAATAAACAACGGATGCCGCAAGCACTACAAAAGCTACGAGGAGCGCAATCCATAACTTCTTTTTCTTCATACTGTTCACCTCCAAGAATCAGGTCGGTTCCTTTTGCTTTGTCGGCGGGCAGAAGGATTGGAAGAAATCATGGCGGCACAGGTGAAGAAACTCTATGAGCTGGGGATTGTGGATGCCTCATTTATTGGTCTGGACTCCACACCCGTTGCAGCAAATACAAAGCAGAACAATCCCAAGTCCTTTACCAAGGATAAATTTAACCCGGAAAAGCAGCCCAAAGCAGATCCTGACTGCGCCTTGGGTGTCCATTCGGCTTCCAACCAGCACAATGAGCGGCGGTATGAGTTCTACTGGGGATACAAAAACCATGTGCTGGTGGACTGTATCTCCGGGCTGCCGCTCTACGAGTTGACCACGCCGGGCAATATCGCCGATTCCTCCGTTGCCGCCGAGATCCTCGCCGAAGCTGACAGGGTGATCTCCTTAAAGGAATGCACCTTTTTAGAATGTCAGTATCTTAACTTACATCCAGTATATCTTTGCTCCAGAAATTTGAATTTTTGAATCCGCAGGAAGTCTTAACAAGTGTACAACATTCAGATAGTCAACATACCCAGTCCCCACATGAACAAGGCTGAAAACACAGAGAACAGTGCTTGCAAAAGCATAAGTGCGTGGAACAAGCATATATGCAATTAGCGGAACAACACCTAAAATTAGCGATGGAAGCATATTAACCACGATAAACCTATTTCTTGTCATCGGTGATGTACATGTCGTTCCAAGTCCCTGCGTCGTGTAGAACATAATGACTTCACTACCCGCTGGAAAACTTACGGCATGGATGAGTTCATGAACCGGGAAGAAAAGTAACGCAATCACAAGACCTATCATCCAATCAACTCTTGAAAATGCGACCCCTCCAAGATAAGTTTTTTTGATATAAACACAATAAGCAAACAAAAGAATAATCGGAATAAGTATGATTGCAGACTTGCTTGTTACTTCCGGCAGTTCTTTTGCACCAGTTCCGATATCAACAGTAGGAAGATTATTGCCGTCATACTTTCCAATCCATTTAATCTTCATTGTCATTCTCCTCACTTAACTGAACGAAGTGATGAAATATTCTCGGTCGGACTGTTTTTCTCTGCCGACCGGGAATACAGTTCCGCAGGACGCGCGATACTCCCGATGGGAGAATGTGGAAGGCACCTTTAGTTCCTAAAGGGATTTTCGTTTCTCGTCAACAAAACGCTATTACAGGATTTTTGCCTTGGACGGCTTCTCGGAATTATACATCACCTGCACATTGCTTCCCACCTTTGGAACAGGTTTTCCAGCGCTAATCCATTTTCTTTTTCTGTAAGCCTTTCCGTCAACGGTGTATTCAATCTTGATGATGTAGGGAAATTCTGCCCCATCCAGTGCGTGCATTCTCATAGGTTTTCTGTTGACTTTCAACCACCATTGCTTTGTTGTGGCAACCACAGTTCCTGCTGTTTGCTTATCCATAAAATATCCTCCTTTTGCTCATTTAGAAAAAGAATAGTTCTTCAATTTTTTGCCCAAGGCTATACACAAATGCTATCAGTTTATTCGTGTTGAAGTATCCTTCCGCGGCTCAAAAAATACTTATAACTCTCCAATATGATTATATCATGCAAAGCACGAACTTTTCAATTACTGTCTCCATACAAATGTGTAATTTTTCTATGAACGCCGTACTTTTTCGCCGCTTCGCTTGCCGCCCTGCGGCGTTCCTCGCTGTATGGGACAGGCAGTGAAAAAGCGCAACCGCTTTTCGCCGATTGCGCTTTGCTGGGCGGGAATTGTTCTATGAACTTTTTGCAAAATCACTCCTGCTGAAAATGCCGCAAGAAAACCTCATTCGCCGCTTGCAGGGATTTGTGATACTCGCGGTAAGCGGGGCTAAGCCTCTGCATTGCGGGGATGAATACATCGTTATAGCCGCTCTCCCTTTGGAATTGCTTTAGATATTCTTGCAGTCGGTAGGCGGGAGATGCCTTATATTCCTCCGATTCCGCAACCGCCCGATATTGTTCGAGCATTTCCTTGTTGTTGTGAATATACTTTTCCGGGTCTGCCATAGCTGCCGCAAGTGCGGCAGATGCGCTTTGCGTCACAGCTGCATCAGCATTTTCTCTAATCTCATCAAGATACTGCTGCACATCGCTGGGAACGGCTATTGAAATGCCGTCCAAGTATCGGATGATCGTTTCAAACGCTTCCCTCTGCTCATCTGTTGTGATTGCTTCGCTCAAAAACGGAGCGAAGTGCAAGCATACGAATTTTCCATAGAAGCCCGGAAACTTATCAAGGATACGGTTCAATATGGATTGCTTGTTTTGAAGCGCCTCCACTTGTCCTTCAATATGCTCCCAATCGCCGCTTTCCGCAAGTTGTTTTATCAATGCCTGCTTTGTTTGCAGCTCGACGATTTCAAGCTCTTTCCTGTTGAGGACATCGTAAATTGCTGTACGGCTATCATTCTCAAGAATTGTGCGAATCTCTGGAACGGAAAAGCCCAGTCCACGCAAAACTGCAATCCGCTTGAGCTTCAAAGCATCTGTCTCAGAGAACTGCCGATACCCGTTTTCTGTTATCCTTGGCTGGATTAGTCCCTGTTCTGTGTAATACTCAACTGCTTTTTTGGTCAGGTTACATTCTTTGCATACTTCATTTATGAGCATTGTTCTCACCTCCACATATAGGATAAGCTATCCCCCAAGGTGCCAGTCAATAGGTTTTTCAAAAAAAGAGTTAGAATATTCCCTTATTGTACTTGAACTGTGCATACAAGATAAAGCCCAAGCCTATTACGAGCGCCGGAATAACAATGAAATACATTGCCTTTTCGCTCCAGAAAGTTGTGACAAATGCCGCTATCAAAGATACACCGATGATAAGCGTACCTGTGCCGACGGCTCTCCCATACTTCGGTACATCTTCTTCCTTGACCTTTCTTCGGTTGTAGGAATGTATTGTGCTGATATTTCCAGTCATATTCACGATTCCAATAACGGAGATGAATATGCCTAAGATCAACAGAGCGATATTATCCATTCGCTTCCTCCTTAAAAATAAAACAGTTCTTCAAATTTCTTGTCCAGAGCAATGCAGAGGATCAATGCCAGCTTTGCGGTCGGATTGAATTGCCCTGTTTCAATGGAACTGATTGTGTTTCTCGATACACCAATCATTTCCGCCAGTTGTGTTTGGGATAGCTTTTTCTCTGTGCGTGCTTCCTTGAGGTTGTTTTTCAATTTCAGTTCGTCATTCATCCCTTGACCTCCACAAGCCGCAGGACAAAAAAGGCAAGAAATGTAAGGCACATCGCTAAATAGAGAATACCGAGGATCAAGTCGGTTTTTCTCTTTAGCCTTGCATACTTTACAAGAGTGTGGGTGGTAAGAATGCTAAAATAAACAACCCACGGACTCAGAAAGTATGTTTTTGTAAAGATACGAAAGATAAGCGTGAGAACAACGCAGACCGCAGCACCAACACGACCGGCAATATTTCCTGCCTGCGCGGTTACTTCCATCTCCGCCAAATCCCTGCTTTTGTTCTCTCTGCGGCTGCTTTCCAAAATCTTCTCTTTATTCATTGAACAGAATCGCTCCTTTCCAAGTTTTCTTGTCATTATTATATCAATGCCAAGTAAACTTGTCAAGCACAATTATCTTACTGTCGTGTGTCTTTTCTATGAACGCCGCACTTTTTCGCTGCCTCGCAAAAAACCTATCTGCACATCATTCAGGAACTTGAGAACAAAGACATCGACTTGGTGATGCGCTCTCTTTAGGGTTTGAGCTAAAAAACAAAACCGGCTTGCGCTGATTAAAGGTGATAAAAAAGATGCCATCCGAAAGGGGGCATCTTAGTTATTTGTCGTATCTTAGAAAATCGTTACAATGCTCCTGCTGGCGCAAACGGTAGCCTTGAGAGATCAGTGTATCGGCTTTTAGAGCGACAAGGTTAATATCTGAATTCAATGTCCGTGCGATCTGCTGCGTGTCGTATCCTCTTTCTGCAAGTTCAAGGAAGTCCTCATCTGATAGGGAAATCTGTGCGGCAAAGAGATTGGCTTCGTACTCCATGCGGTTGTCCCGCATATTGAAGATTTCAAACTCTTTGAAGCCCCCGACTTTCGTGGCTTCCTCCCGGTGTAAAGCATCGTGCCCCAATTCGTGAAGTAGCACGATGTTCTCCATAACCGGATGCAGATCATTTTTGACAAAGATGAAGCGATTACGCATCAAGACTTTATATGCTCCACGCTGTTCATTGAACGGATAATACATTACCTCGATTCCTAAGTCCCTTGCTATTCTGAGAGGATCACGGGTTCCGCATTGAGCAACGATGGAGTTTGCTTTTTGTACGATTTCCGAAGTGCTTACATACATCGGCTTCACCCCTTTTCAGTTTATTCCTGTTTCCATTCTAACACACATTGTGTCCCATAAACGGGACTCAGTCCTGCTTGCCCTTAGAACGGTACTTCTTTGGGGTGTACTTTTTGTTTTTCTCTTTCGCAAGCCAATAGGCATCCATAATAGCTTGCATCATAACATCCATATCATCCTGTGCCAACTCGCCGCCGGTAAACAAACCAGTTACTTCATCTGTGAGCTGTTGCGCTTGTTTGGCACCTCGTGCGCCGTACTGCTCCGCAGCCTGAGCAACGAGCATACCATCCGTACCCAGAAGCTGATCCACGGAAATATTAAGTGCCATTGCCAGCTTCTCCGCTGCATCCAAGCGAGGACGAGAGGTTCCACATTCGTATCTCTGTATGGTACGGGGGGAAACGCCGGAAACCTTTGCAAGCTGCTCCTGCGTCATATCATTTTTTTCTCTCAGCCCTTTTAATCTGTCGCTGAACTTCATTATCAATTCCCTCCATAAGATTTCTATTTTTAGCAACACGACACTTTTTTCGTCACTACTTATTGACACGACATTGGTGTCGTGCTATAATCTGAATCACAACGGCGACACTTCTGTCGTGTTCATATGATACAACACGACACTTTAGTTTGTCAAGAGGTTTCGCAGAATTTCCAAGAAATAAGGTGATTTAGTTGAGCAGATCAATACTGCATTGCGATATGAACAACTTTTATGCGTCGGTTGAATGTATGCTCGACCCGGCTTTGAAGAAGTATCCTGTCGCAGTCTGTGGTTCGGTGGAAGAACGACACGGTATTGTTCTCGCCAAAAACTACGCCGCAAAAGCCTTTGGGATAAAAACCGGCGATGCTGTATGGCAAGCGAAGCAGAAGTGCAGAAACCTTGTTGTAGTGCCTCCGCACTTTGAGGAGTACATCAAATACTCTAAACTTGCAAGAAATGTCTACCAGCGCTACACAGATCAAGTTGAGCCGTATGGAATGGATGAGTGCTGGCTTGACATCAGCGGAACAGACTACACCTTTGGTTCTCCTGAAAAGGTGGCAAATGACATAAGAGAAACTATCAAGTTTGAGCTGGGGTTGACCATCTCAGCCGGCGTGTCTTTCAATAAGATATTTGCCAAACTCGGCTCGGATATGAAAAAGCCAGATGCTGTGACGGTCATACCGAAAGACACTTTCCGAGATAAAATATGGGGACTCCCCGCAGCGGACTTGCTCGGTGTGGGACGGGCAACGCAGCGTGTATTAGATAGCTATTGCATTAGAACCATTGGTGATTTAGCTAAGACCGATCCTGACTTTCTGAACCGACGGCTCGGTAAAAACGGAATTGCCCTTTGGCAGAATGCAAACGGTAATGACCGATCCCGTGTTATGAACGCCGACTTTGTTTCTCCGGTTAAGAGCGTGGGACACGGAATTACTACCATCGAAGATTTGGAGAACGACGAGCAGGTGTGGCCCGTCTTTCTCGAATTGACGCAGGACATCGGACATAAACTCCGTGTCCACAAAAAGTGTGCGGATGGAGTCGCCATTCACATACGGGACAACACACTTTTTTCAAAGCAATGGCAAACGGCATTGGATATGCCTACACAATCCCCGATGCTGATCGCAAAAGCGGCTTTTGCCCTCTTTGAAAAAAGATACGACTGGAGGAACCCGATTCGCTCAGTCACGATTCAGGCAATCAACTTGGTGCCACAGGACACGCCCCGACAAGTCGATTTGTTTATGAACATCGAAAAGATTGAGAAAGCAGAAAGGCTCGACCAGTGCATTGAAACCATTCGCCAGCGGTTCGGCAAGAACAGCATCCGCAACGGTATTCTTTTTCAAAACCTCCGGATGCCGAGTGAAAAGCCTGAGATTACTATGCCGACCGGGATGCTTTGTTAAGGAGGTCAGTATGATTAGTAAAAGCAGTAACAAGATTGACGCAATCGTTGTGCCTGATGAGATCGAAACCTATGTTTCGATGCCGTCCTGTTTGTTGCGAGGGTGCAGCAATGATCTGATTTTTTTCCGTGCAGATGGAGGAAACCATTTCACCCACTACGGTATTTATGAGGGAATGTTTCTTATCTTTGATGTCAGCAAGGCCTTCAAGGACGGACGCCTTTCCTGCTATCTGAACAATTCGGGCGATGATCGTCCTAAGTTCAAAGTTTCTGACAAGCCATTGGATGGCTATCGCCATTTGGGTAGGTTGGTTGCCAGTATGAAGAATTATGAGGTGTAGAGATGGAAGAAGAACGGCGCAAGGTATATGTGGAAGTCGATGTTACCCATAAGACGGATGGAACGGCTCGACCCCGAAAAATCAAATTTGAAGATGGTGAGGTCTACGAGATCGACCGTGTAAGGCACTGCTGTCGTGCGGCATCGACCAAGGTCGGTGGAACAGGGCTTCGTTACACGGTAATGATATGCGGCACGGAAACCTTCCTTTTCGATGAAGAAAACGGAAAGTGGTTTGTAGAAGGCAAGAAAAGAGCAGTTCTCTAAGGATGCCACCATTCATCAGCCCTGAGAGCGTCAAGGAACTTAATGAGGTGATGTGCGTGACAAAAGATAATTGGACACCTATACCGATGTATTGCTCTAACTGCGGAGCATTGCTTTACGGATATAGAAATGATGAGGGGAAAATCAAGTATGAGTGTAAAAGGTGCGGAACCGTAGCGGTTCGAGTCCAGAAAGGACGCCGACACGACAAGATTGACCTTTATGCCCCAGAAGGGCAAATCCGATACTATTGATCGGCTAAAAACTGAATACGGCAAAACGACGGAATGGTTGAGGTGAAACAGACTGCGTAATTCCATCTCCAGGTCACTTGCTTTGAACACTTCGGTTGGTTAAACCAAACTTGCTATGCAGATATGAGAGGCCACCGACAAGACAGTAAGCCATAGGCTTACCCTGTCTTGCCGGTGGCTTCTTTTTTTCGGCAAGAACAACCGACCAAGGGCTTCCGGTAGAGAAATCTCTGAAAGGAAGCCTTTTTCGATGCTAAATAAGTGGCTCTGCTATATCGCTGAATATCCGTGATCTCCGAATTTTGAACCCGAAAACGAAATTCAAAATTCAAAGGAGATTTTACTATGAGCTGGAATAACGGCTACGAAAGAAGAAAGTTTGAGCAGGTGCAAAAAGCGCAGGCAAAGGAATACCGCAAATGCGGGATGAACGAGGAACAGATACAGGCGATGTACCTGCAAGATTTGCAGGAATACCGAAATAACCGTATTTACGCCATTCACATTCAATCCGTTGAGGAGCTTGAAAGTGACGGCGAGGAAAGCAGAAACGCTCTGCACAAAAAGTTCCTGCTTTCGATGACCTGCACGATGGATATGAGCGAGTGCGGTCGATATGGCTGGATCGACGAAATCGAAAACAATGCTCTATATTGTGCGATTTGCAAGCTCAACACAAATCAGAAGGAGCTTCTGACTCTGCTGTATCGGGATGGATACACACTTTCAGAAGTCGCAGACCGGATATATCACACCTCTGTTGCGGCTGTTTCGCTCAGACTCTCCCGCATACAAAAGCGAATCCGCCAATTTGTTGCGGAGAATGGAGGGCTGAGAAATGACTGATTTCAAAAATCGCTCTCCTTACATGGAGCTTTGCCTGTGCCGCAGATGTGCGGATGTCTACTTCAATGATCCTGCTTATTGGGTCGAGCGCTCAAATCCCATTCAAACGGTGCGGGAGCTTTGTGATGTGTGCAGCCAATACCGTGGCTTTGACTATTCAATTTGGAAGAAGCCCTCGAATGTGCGATTGCCGAAATCGCATCGTTGAGGAGGTGTCCGAAAATGAATATGATTAAGGCAGATAAAGAAAACAATATTTTCGGTGCACTGAAACTCATTGAGCAGCTTTATCTTGACGGCGAAATCCCCGGCTATGTATTTAGGAATATCCTTCAGGAATACAAGGATGATGTCTGCATTGCCGATTTCACCTGTTACAAAAAGGAAAAGCAGGAAGGTGAGGGTAAGTAATGTATGGATTAAATTCCGATTTTCAAAAGAGAGATGTTGCTATATACGCTCGTGTATCGACGGAGCACGAAGCACAGCTTTCAGCTCTCGGTAACCAGCTTGACTGGTATAAGCCAATTTTGGCGGCAAGACCTGACTGGACTCTGACCGCACAGTATATTGATGAGGGTATTACGGGAACATCGGCTGAGAAGCGTCCGCAGTTTATGAAAATGGTTGAGGATGCACGGCAGAAGAAGTTCAACATGATTATTACCCGTGAGGTTTCCCGTTTTGCGAGAAACACGGTGGATACCCTTCAGTACACTCGGCTGTTGAAGGAATACGGTGTTGAGGTGTTTTTCCTCAACGATAACATCAAAACCTTTGACGGCGACGGTGAACTGCGGCTTACGATAATGGCAACGCTTGCACAGGACGAGAGCCGCAAGACATCCATCCGTGTAAAAGCCGGACAGGAGACCTCTATGCAAAACGGTGTGTTCTACGGCAATGGGAATATCCTCGGATACGACCGCGTCGGCAAGGAGATGGTCATCAACCCCGAACAGGCAAAGACGGTGCGAATGATTTATGATATGTACCTGAGTGGAATGGGAGTAACAACCATCCAGTACGAGCTTGAGAAAGCTGGACGGCTGACGGCACTGGGAAAGGAACGGTGGTTTGCATCGTACATTTCGAAAATGCTTCGCAATTCCTTTTACTGCGGCATCATAACCTACCACAAGGAATATACGCCTGATTTCCTAAAGCAGAAGAAAATCAAGAATTACGGTGATTTGGAGTATGTTCAGGTTCAAGGCACACACGAGCCAATCGTAACCGTCGAGGAGTATGAGCAAGTACAAAAACTGATGGATGCTAAGTCGGCGGTTCTGAAAAACCATAACAAAGGAAAACGCAGAACAGGAAGAATGCAACATACCACTGTCTACGGACGGTTGATGATTTGCCAGTGCGGAAACAAATTCAACTTGCGGTTTCATTCCCGTGACGGACGGACAGACGGCGTTGATTACCAATGCTACACATCGGTAAACCGGGGCAGCGTCGCCAAACGCCTGAACAAAGGCATCTCCATTGAGCATTCGTGTGAATCACCCTATATTCAGGGTTGGAAACTGGAAATGATGGCAGAGCAAGTCTTTGACCGGTACATCGAAAATGCAGACAAAGTAATGGACTTGTCCTATGCGATGCTCGAAAAGCACATTGCGGATCAGAAGGAATTGCCGGACAACACAGATGTTATCCAGCGCAAGCAAGGCGAAATCGAGAAGCTGATGAATAAGCGGACAAACCTGATCGAGATGAGAGCCGAGGGTGACATTGATAAGGAAATGTTTCGCTCAAAGAAGCAGGAGATCGAGGATCGTGTTGCAAAACTCACGGAGGAAATCAAAGGCTTGCAGCCTGAGAAGGAGCAGACAAGCAACGAGGACTATTCCGTCAAGCTCTTGGAACTGCGAGAGCGTTTGAAGGAGTACACCGGATTTGATTACTCGGTTATCCCAGAAAGCATTGTGGAGGCATTCATTGAGCGCATTTGGGTGTCAAAGGATGAGTTCCGTTGGTATCTGAGAACCGGAAACAATGCAGAGGGCGAATTTGACCCTGATGACCACATCAAAATCGGCGCTTTTACGCTGACGATCGACGATGCAAAGAAGTATATCTACAGCTTTTCGACCCGCAGGAGAGTCTACAAGTGGGCGGACTTGAATGTGAGCGTGTGGATATGAAATGATTGGCGCTATGTACCGATGGCAGCACAGGCTGCCATCAAGGACCAGCAGTAAATGGTAAGTTGACGCCTGCGGCGCAGGC
>ERZ780053.332-NODE-332-length-19124-cov-2.80712_pt1 | contig 19124 bp, 21 predicted proteins | sample MGYA00511088_ERZ780053 | MGnify/ENA primary metagenome ERZ780053 (study PRJEB29588, sample SAMEA2150866) | human gut metagenome | biome: human gut; feature: human-associated habitat; material: faeces | place: Denmark | collected 2008/2010 ...
TGCGGTGCGGACGGGACTCGAACCCGCGACCCCATGCGTGACAGGCATGTATTCTAACCAGCTGAACTACCGCACCAGTTTTGTTTTGCGACGGCAAAGATAGATCTTTTTTTATTTCTACGCAACATCTTTCCTAAGAAAATTACAAAAAAAATTCACCTCTACCTTATCTACCCTAAACACAGGCTTTTACTATTTTCGTTCTCTCAAAACCGATACCCATGAATAACCAACAGAACTTTCAAAGCCAATCAAAGACTCGATTATACCTCAATCGTAAAAGCTATATATGATGATTTCCAAACTTTTATATAAAAAGAAAAGAGATTCAACTATTTGAAAAGTAAGTTGAATCTCTTTTCCTGAGCCACGACCGGGACTCGAACCCGGGACCTTTTCGTTACGAATGAAATGCTCTACCAACTGAGCTATTGTGGCAATTGCGGTGCAAAGGTAATATATTTAAAGAAACACCGCAACTCTTTTTCTCTATTTTTTTCTTACCAAACAAAAAAAAAGAAATTCATTCTCCTGTTTTCCTTGAAAATCACTAACGAGATTTCTATGTATGAAAATACTAAACACAACAATACACAAGAGGGAGAGATAAATTTTATCTCTCCCTCCTGTATTCAAATATAAAGAGAATTATTTCATATCCTGTTTACTATATGTTAATCGCAACTTAATGTTATCTACATCGACCAACGCCAATGATGGAGCAGAAATATAGGGAACAACATCGGTAACTACCTCCTTCTCATTGTAAGAATAATAGTAATAACTTCCACCGGAAGATACCGTTTCGCTATACACAGACACCGGTACAAGAACGATTTCCTCATCGGCATCTGTGATTTCAGTACCCGTCCGTTTCTTTTCTATAATATTATTGATAAAGGTCCTCAATCCCGTAAAATTATAAACATGGGCATCACTATCATACTTAGCATAAAATGTATTCACATTGTCAGGTAGTTTTTTCTTTTCGAAAAACTCTTGCAACTCAGATTTACGAATAAACAGCAAAAATTGCGGAGGATCAAGATTATAATTACTAGAAACCGTCTTTACGGGAATACGTAAAGTCAACGAGTTCACAAGTCCTTGTACAGTCGAAGCACTACCACTTCCCCCTACTGCATCTTCAAAAGTCTCAATAATTTTACGCGTTGGAAAGTGAATCAAAACATTTAACCCTGCCGGGGCCTGTAAATAGACCTTCCCCGAAGATATTTCGTTTTTTATCTCTGCATCTATTTCCAATTTTATATGGTTTCCCGTTGTTATTTCGGGAGTTACCGCCATTAGAGTTTGAGTCGAGTTATATGTAGAATCCTTATCATTAATCACGGTTGTTTTGGTGTAATGTAAATTCATTACCGTATTTTGAACATTCACAACACACCCGCTTCCATAAGATGTCTTTACATAAAAACCCGGAAAATATTGTGTAAACCTACTAGGAGACGAAAATACAGTTGGATCTTCTTTATATTTCTGATAAAAACGGTCAGCCATTTCATCGGGTAATTTCACCCGAATCATCTTATAGCCGAGTTCTATAAGAGAATCCGGTAATCCTAAAAACGAAGCATTATAACTTGTCAAAGCAACCGGGGCAGCTTGTGCATTATAATATTCCGCCGGATCGATACCGCTATATACAGGCGACTCCAACCGTTTATCCAACGGATATACACTCAACTGCATAGGGGCCAAAGAATCTCCTGTAAAGGATTCTGTATTGTAACTTAAATATAAAATCAAAGAATCGAGTTTATTCACACCAACCGTATCAAAGTTTGCAGCCGGCATAAACTGGGTAAGAAAATCGGTTTCTAACCTACCATATCCCGGAATAGAAATACGCCCGATTAATTGTGTTATAGTTCTTCCAACGACCCTAACTCTTGAAAAGAAGAGTCCACCACAATTTCAATATTCGTATCGACTATCGAAGAACCGATTGCGCTATTTTCGTCTCCACAAGAAGATAAACCTAAAACTATCGCAAAAGCTATCGGTAAAAATCTAAATATTTTCATTTTCTATTTAGTAACTGACGTTATTCGTTACCTACAATTTTATTATAAAAATCATTATAGGTATCTATATAATTTTCAGGGTCTTGATACCCCAAGAAAGGAATGCCCGTTTTTTGTACATAATCCGTAATTTCCGAATTTATATCTCGACTGGCTTGAATCACACCGTCGGAATACTGTATAGCCAATTTATTAAGAACAACAGGATCGATAGACTCTCCTACCGCAAAAGGTATATCGGTGTCTTGTATCCCCTCCAACTTCAATTTTGCAGCAAAATTGGGGTCGAATGGAGTCTTGAAACCATTATCGTATAACGAATATATCACCTTCGCATCCCGAAAAGAAGGATCTTCGGCATAACTTTTCTTAATATACAAAGGAGTCAACGCCGTTATCCAACCGTGACAGTGAATAATATCAGGAGTCCAACGCAACTTTTTCACGGTCTCCATAACCCCTCTGACAAAGAAAATACTTCGTTCGTCATTATCGGGACGCATATCCTCGTCGACTACCCCGTCGGCATTACGTTGAAAATAATCATCGTTGTCTATAAAATAGACCTGCATACGAGCCGATTGTATCGAAGCGACTTTAATAATAAGAGGATGATCTGTATCATCGATTATTAAATTCATTCCCGACAACCGAATCACCTCGTGCAATTGATTACGACGCTCGTTAATAGAACCGTACTTAGGCATAAAGGTACGTATCTCATGCCCTCTATCCTGAATACCTTGCGGTAAATTTCGACAAATATTAGCGATTTCCGATTCTGGCAGATAAGGGGTAATCTCCTGTGCAATAAATAGGACTTTGGCTTCTTTCATTCTGCTCCTCTTAAACTCAATTTATTTTGCAAAAATAGCATACCCGTGGCTTGAAACGAATTTAACCGGTCATGCCAAGATACAGCCCACTTTTGCATCTTTCTGCAAAGATAATAAAAAAAATAGCGTAACCCTCCAAATATTAGAAGTATTAACACCAAAAAATCGTCAGACGCCCTATATTTCCCTTTCAAAAAGAAACATTTAAGGTTACTCTCCATAAAAAAATACAGCTTTATCTTCGTCGTTTGGGTTTTATTTGTTTCTTTTGCACAATTTTTTCAACCAATGTTCAATTATGAAAGTATTCACAACAATAGCCGAATTATGTAAGCAACTCGATTCGGACAGAAATGCTGGGAAAAAGATAGGTCTCGTCCCAACAATGGGCGCTTTACACAACGGACATCTGCAACTGGTAAAGACCAGCGTGGCTAATAATGACGTGACAGTAGTCAGCATATTCGTCAACCCCACCCAATTCAACGACAAAAATGATTTGTTACTTTACCCCCGCACGCTCAACAAGGACTGTCAATTACTCGAATCAGTAAATTGTGATTATGCTTTCGCTCCTTCGGTAGAAGAAATCTATCCGACCGAAGATACCCGGATATTTCACTTGGGAAAAGTAGCGGAAGTCATGGAAGGTAAATACCGACCGGGACATTTCAACGGAGTGGCTCAAATCGTCAGTAAACTCTTCGATATAGTCAATCCCGATAATGCCTACTTCGGAGAAAAAGATTTTCAGCAAATTGCCGTTATACGAGCTATGGCCGCTCAAATGGGCTATACATTCAACATCATAGCTGTCCCTATCGTACGCGAATCAGACGGATTAGCCCTAAGCAGCCGTAATACTCGATTGACAAAGTCCCAAAGAAGAAATGCACCCAAAATAGCAGAGACATTATTTAAAAGTCGTACCTTTGCAGCCAGCCATTCGGTGAAAGAGACTATCGATGAAGTAATCTCTACCATCGATGCAATACCGGAAATGAGAGTAGAATACTACGAAATAGTCGATGGAAACACGTTACAGCCTATCGCAGGCTGGAACGACAGCGATTATATAGTAGGTTGTATTACCGTATATAACGGAGAGGTGAGATTAATCGACAACATCGCATATCGACGCCCCGAACAATAACTTATGAAACCATGTTTATAGAGGTCGTAAAATCAAAAATTCACAGAGTCACCGTCACCCAAGCAAATCTGAATTATATCGGAAGTATCACGATCGACGAAGATTTAATGGATGCGGCGAACATTATTGCCAATGAAAAAGTCTCCATCGTAAACAACAACAATGGAGAACGATTCGAGACTTATGTCATAAAAGGCGAACGAGGTTCAGGAGTAATATGTCTTAATGGAGCCGCCGCCCGAAAAGTGCAACCGGGAGACATCGTCATCATTATGGCCTATGCTCTAATGACTCCCGAAGAGGCAAAAAGTTTTACGCCGGCTGTTATCTTCCCAGATACAGCGACCAATAAACTCATATAATAAAGAATATCGCTTGCGAATGCCTACCTGATTCGTCAGGTGGGCTTTTTTAATATATAATCATCTTCACCTCCTACATGTATAGTCGTAAAGAAATTTGGAGAATCTCTCTCCCCATATTAGTAAGCCTTTTTGTACAAAACCTCATCAACATCACCGATACGGCTTTTATGGGGCGTGTCGGACAAGTAGAATTAGGAGCCTCCGCCTTAGCCGGAGTATTGTATCTTGCTTTCTATATGGTCACTTTCGGATTTAGCACCGGAGCACAAATTCTCATGGCTCGTAGAAACGGTGAAGCCAAATATGGGACTTTGGGCCCTATCATGGGGCAAGGTATTCTCTTTTTGGAAATATTTTCAATAATCCTCATCTTCGCCTCTCTTATAGGGACCCCACAAATGTTGAAAGTCCTCATCTCCTCCACTGCCGTATGTCAAGCCGGAGAAGATTACATGCAATATCGGATATTCGGGCTCCTATTCACTTCTATCGGGGTGATGTTCCGGGCCTTTTTCGTAGCTGTCACCCGCACCAAAGTACTGATGATGAATGCAGTCATCATGACTGTCGCCAATGTCATATTCAACTACATTTTTGTATTCGGGCACTTCGGTGCACCCGAAATGGGTATTGCCGGAGCTGCACTTGGATCCGTTTTGGCAGAAGCGACAGCCGCATTGCACTTTTTCCTCTACACGTTCTTTTATATAGATCGGGGAAAATACCAACTGTTCCGATTTCGTTCCGGAGGATTCGGCCTCATTCGCGAAATACTGAATGTATCGGTATGGAGCATGATTCTCTACTTTCTCACCATAGGCACATGGTTTCTCTTTTTCGTAGCCGTCGAACATTTGGGAGAACTTCCACTGGCCATTTCCAACATTATCCGCAGTACCTCTACCCTGCTGTTCATGCCGGTCAATGCTTTTGGAGCGACAGCCTGTACCCTCGTGAGCAATGCTATGGGAGCCTGCCGTGCCGACGATGTAATTCCAATCATGCGGCGTATCGTCAAAATGTGCTACGCCATAGTATTACCCCTCATTGCCTTGCTATGCTTAGCTCCTCATTGGATACTCCTCATCTATACCAACGATAGCTCGCTTATCGCCGAATGTACACATTCGGTCTATGTCATGTCGTCGTTCTACCTTATAGCCCTACCGGGAAATATACTCTTTCAATCTGTATCGGGAACCGGCGACACTCGCACGGCTTTTCTCATCGAAATGATCACGATCGTTTTCTATACGCTGGCTATTTATTGGATTATCGTTACCCTTCAAGTAGACATAGCCTTTTGTTGGACAGTAGAGTACGTCTATTGGGGATTCAAACTATTCCTATCGTTCCTCTTTTTCAAAAAAGCGAACTGGAAAGTGAAGAAGATATAACGGTTCGGAATCACATATTTTCATATAATTACACATATTCTATTCTCAAACAGAGTATGATAATATTTATATAATAGATTATCTATAACGATACTCTATATGTACCCTTTCTTGACCGTCTTTTTCATAAGTATAAACAGAAGTTATAATAACATCACCTTGACGGTACAATTCATAAATTTCTGGGAAATTAGCTTTCATCAAACGAATTTGCTCCCTGTAATCACTAATATATGTTCTATTTAATACGCAAGAAGAAAAACCTATTACAATTAGTAATAAAAAAATAAGTTTTTTCATATAAAAATTTTCTTTCGTCCCCCAGTCTCCACAAGGACCATTTTTATACACGAAGCGTGAGACTGCAAATGCCACGTTCTAACTTGAAGGTCCTAGGAAAACCCGTAACACGAATGTGATAATAGCAGCTCACGCCATAGCGTGAGAACCACTATGCCATCTCTTGTGTTACGACTCGCGAATTTCCTAGGTTCTCAAGTTACAAGATAAGCATAACGCTTCTTTTTTTCTAACATGTCTTGGAGAAAGTCTTCCCTCTCCGTCTACAAAAATAGTAAAAATTTTATCAACTCCGTTGTTTTTACTACAAATCTTCTATCGCAGCTTCTCTAATTATCGCACTGTTTATTTTATCTTGATATTTCAATACGACAAACCCCTGCCTCCATTCTTCATAATCTATACTAAGTGTAATATCTCCCTCGGCAATCGAAAAATTGGTCTTATACATACATTCACCCATATGAACGGCACGCATACGATCTTCATCTGTTCTGATATAGGAATTTTGAAATCGTTCAACACACGATGAAAAGTTTCCATATTTTTCCATAAGCATACTTTTCAAGTTTTTATAATTGTCAAACAATTCCTCCCATCGTTCCTGTTTGGGAAACTCGACAATAATGCGAGATACCAAATCGCTATTATCAAGTGTTTCCACATAAACCGTACACTGTTTAATTCCTGCAAAGTCACCCACCAGCCGTTCCTTTGAATCATACGACGAACGATGTTCAAACCCTTTACGCTCCATTCGAGAAATAAATTCTTTCAATGTTCCGTCTATGGGTACTCCTTTAAATTTCAAGTGAACAGACTTTTCCATCTCCAAGTCATCTTGTACATCTTCTACCGCTTCTGATTGATCTTTTTTTCCAGAACATTCCTCTATGTAATACAATCCCACTAAAAGTAAAGTGACAATTCCTAAAACTTGAAAAAACTTTTTCATATACTCGTCATTAAAATCAATATTTTATTTACAAAAAAAAACGGTCATTTCTTATTCTCCAAAGATTTACGTTCCTCTCATTTTTTATCCAAACACAATAATAGTAAATATTTTTTAAATACCTATATTTTAAATTCAAATTTCTACTCATATACCGACTTTCTTATATAGTCGTATGTTCAAAGATGTTATTCTTATATTTTTATTCGCATATTCCGACGATTTTGAGTAATTTCGCAACGATTTATCCATCTGTGTAAAAATATTGTTATAAAACTATGTTTGAAAACCTTAGTGAAAGACTCGAACGGTCTTTTAAAATACTGAAAGGTGAAGGTAAAATCACCGAAATCAACGTCGCCGAAACGCTGAAAGACGTGCGACGCGCACTACTCGATGCCGATGTCAACTACAAAGTAGCCAAACAATTTACCGACACGGTAAAAACCAAAGCATTGGGGCAAGACGTACTCACCGCCGTGAAGCCGGGACAATTGATGGTGAAGATCGTACACGACGAACTGGCGACCTTGATGGGTGGAGAAACCGCCGAAGTAAACCTGTCGCAAAATCCGTCGATTATCCTCATGTCGGGATTACAGGGTTCGGGTAAAACCACGTTCTCCGGTAAGTTGGCAAAAATGCTAAAATCGAAAAAAGGGAAACGCCCCTTGCTGGTTGCTTGCGACGTATATCGCCCTGCCGCTATCGAGCAATTAAAGGTCTTAGGTGAACAAATCGATGTACCGGTTTATACCGAGGAAGATAGCAAAGACCCTGTGAGCATTTCCGCCAATGCCGTAAAATATGCCAAAGAAAATCATTTCGATTTGGTTATCGTCGACACGGCTGGACGTTTGGCGTTTGGCTATCGACGAGCAAATGATGAACGAAATCGAGGCTATCAAGAAAAAAATCAATCCGACCGAGACCTTGTTCGTCGTTGACTCCATGACCGGACAAGATGCGGTCAACACAGCCAAAGAATTTAACGATCGTCTCGATTTCGACGGAGTAGTTCTCACCAAATTGGACGGCGACACCCGTGGCGGTGCGGCACTCTCTATCCGCACCGTAGTCGACAAGCCCATTAAATTTGTAGGAACAGGCGAAAAACTCGAAGCCATAGACTACTTCCACCCGGCTCGTATGGCCGACCGCATTTTGGGCATGGGCGATATCGTCTCTTTGGTAGAACGAGCCCAAGAACAATACGACGAGGAAGAAGCCAAACGATTACAAAAGAAGATTGCCAAAAACCAATTCGACTTTAACGACTTCCTCAGCCAGATACACCAAATCAAAAAAATGGGTAATCTCAAAGATTTGGCTTCTATGATTCCCGGTGTGGGAAAAGCGATCAAGGACATGGACATCGATGACAATGCTTTCAAAAGTATCGAAGCGATTATTTACTCGATGACCCCCAAAGAACGCAGCAACCCCGAACTGCTCAACGGTAGCCGCCGACAACGTATCGCCGCAGGTAGCGGAACTTCGATACAAGAGGTGAACCGACTTATCAAGCAGTTCGACCAAACCCGCAAAATGATGCGAATGGTTACCCAAAACAAAGGAGCCATGATGAAAGGATTCAAAAGAAGATAATTTTAATCACTCAATATGAAACTACCGGATACACTCCCGATTCTAATCGATTGCCGATAGGCAAAAAAGGGAGTGTGTCCGGTAGTTTTTTACAAAACCTCAATATTATGCAACTAATCGATGGAAAAGCGGTGGCCGACCGTATAAAACAAGAAATCGCCCAAGAGGTAGAATATATTTGCAGTGCCGGAGGCAAACGGCCTCATTTAGCAGCTGTTCTGGTGGGACACGACGGTGGGAGTGAAACATACGTGGCGCACAAAGTAAAAGCCTGCGAACAATGCGGGTTCAAATCGACTCTCGTTCGCTATGAAAGCGATGTTACCGAAGAAGAACTCTTGAACAAAGTAAACGAACTGAACAACGACCCCGATATCGACGGATTTATCATCCAACTACCCTTGCCCAAACACATCTCGGAACAAAAGGTGATCGAAGCTATCGACTACCGGAAAGATGTCGACGGATTTCACCCGGTCAATGTAGGGCGCATGTCCATCGGGTTGCCCTGTTTCGTATCGGCTACACCCGCCGGAATCATGGAGTTGCTTGCCCGCTACGAAATAGAGACCAAAGGAAAACATTGTGTGGTACTGGGACGAAGCAACATTGTTGGCAAACCGGTAGCTACACTCATGATGCAAAAGGCTTATCCGGGCAATACCACGGTAACCGTATGTCATAGTGCAACCCCCAACATCAAAGAGATATGCCGTACGGCCGACATTATTATCGCCGCACTCGGTTCTCCCGAATTCGTCACTGCCGATATGGTAAAAGAGGGTGTCGTAATCATTGATGTGGGTACGACCCGAGTTCCTGATGCTACAAAAAAATCGGGATTCAAGCTCACCGGAGACGTAAAATTCGACGAAGTAGCTCCCAAGTGCTCTTTTATCACCCCCGTTCCCGGTGGAGTAGGCCCTATGACTATCGTGTCGCTCATGCGTAACACCCTGTTGGCCGGGAAAAAAGCAATCTATCCCTAAACTCGTATGATAGGGCTTATATCTTTTTTAGCACCGCTCATTTTAGGACAAGCTCCGGTAGTACCCGCTACCGAAGTTTCTCTTCTTTTCGCTGGCGATGCTATGCAACATAAAGCCCAAATACAATCTGCAAAACAAGGCGAGGCATACGATTATTCACCTTGTTTTGCAGACATTACTCACGAAATAGCTGCGGCGGATTATGCAGTCGTCAATTTAGAATCACCCATCGGCGGACAACCTTACACCGGTTATCCCTGTTTTTCTGCGCCGGACGAATTTCCAATCGCATTACAAAACGCAGGATTCGACCTTTCCCTTACCGCCAACAATCACTGTCTCGACCGTTATACCCGAGGGGCTATACGCACGGCTATACGCACATTGCATATACTCGACTCTATCGGAGCAGACCATATAGGGACCTACGATTCAAAAGACTCATTCGAAAGATTCTATCCGTTCATAACCTCTATAAAAGGAATACGAATCGCCTTTCTGAATTACACGTACGGAACGAATGGATTTACGCCACACTCTCCATTAATTGTCAATTACATAGACGAAGAAAAAATAAAAAAAGACATTTTTCGTGCTAAAACGTTGAGTGCCGACCTTATCGTTGTCTGCCTACATTGGGGCGATGAATACCAACTGTTGCCGAACAAACGACAAGAAGATTTGGCAGACTTTTTGGTGAAAGAAGGAGTACAACTGATTATAGGAGCCCACCCACACGTGATACAACCTATGGAATTACGATACGACGAACAAGGGAACCCTTGTGCCCTCATCGTCTATTCACTGGGAAATTTCATCTCCAATATGAAAACCCGCGATACGGTGGGTGGAGCAATGGTAAAGGTTGTTATCCGACGGGATATCACGGGAAAAATACTGTTACAATCGGCACAACACACACTTGTTTATACCCGACGACCAACTATACAAAAAGAAAACTTCCGGGTAGTACCTGCGATACAAGAATTGAAAGAGCATCCCCATCGGCCTCATCTGAAAGGATTCGTGGAAAAAGCCCATGAGATATCTTCAAAATACAACAAAGGGGTGACAGAATACCAGATAGAGCCAGTGAACCCAACCTTCAAGTAAATAAGAACATGAAATTTACATCAGACCTATTTTAATTTCAGGTTCTTTATATATCCATTTACATAATTTCCTATAACCTCATGGCGAGTATCGTAAATATACCCGTTTGCATAGTATCCGATGATATTCTTTTCCAAATCGAGGACATGCCCATTCGAATAGTACCCGACAACTACATTATTCTTATCCATGATATAGCCATTGCGATAAGTCTGTAAAGGAACAGCTGCATTCTCATAACTTTATAGATATAAATCCTGTATCCTTTTTATAAAGATACCATTCGAGATCACGTATAAACAAATATCACATTAGTCTTTCACAAAACGGAATTCTCGTCGATATAAGCGATAATCCCGTCCTTATCATCTGGGGAGAACCACTTCATATCGAGATCCTTTTTATACCATGTGACTTGTTTCTTGGAATAGACCCGGGTATTTCTCTTGATTTTCTCGACAGCCTCTTCTAAGGTCATCTTCCCATCGAAATAAGCGAACAACTCTTTATAGCCCACTGTATTTAAAGAATTAAGATGACGATAAGGGTATACCCTTCGAGCTTCATCGACCAAGCCATCGGCAATCATTTGTTCCACTCTCTGACTTATCCGCTCGAATAGCTCTTCCCGTGGACGAATCAATCCTATTTTTATAATTCGGAAAGGGCGGGATTTCACCCGACGAGTACGCAGATCACTGTATCGTCCACCGGTCTGTCGACAAATCTCTATCGCATGAATCACCCGCTTGTGATTATTCAAATCAACCTCTGCATAATATACTGGATCGAGCACTTTAAGCTCTTCGCAAAGGACGGCTAAACCCACTTTCTCGTAATGCGCCACAACCTCACGACGTATCTCGTCGGTAATGGTAGGTATCTCGTCGATACCTTTACAAACCGCATCGATATACAACATTGAGCCTCCTGTCAATAGGACATAGTCATTTGCCTTGAAAAGTTTATCAAGCAGCTTCAAGACGTCTTCTTCATAACACGAAGCACTATAATAGTCGGACAACGCCAACTGTCCTACGAAATAATGTTCGACCCTCGACAGTTGCTCGATTGTAGGAGCCGCCGTTCCAGTAGGTATATCGCCATAGAACTGCCGACTATCGGCCGACACAATAGGACAAGCATACCGCTCTGCCAATTGAAGGCTAAGCTCGGTCTTTCCCACCCCGGTAGGCCCTGTAAGAACAATGAGTGTGCCTGACATGAACTTTTCGCTATGAAATAAATGGGACAGATATGGAAAATAATTTCCATATCTGTCCAAACCCGACAAAGATTATTACTTCTCGGCTACCATTCTGGCAATTTGCACAATCACCTCGGTAGCTTTTTCCATAGACTGTATGGGCACGAATTCATAACGCCCGTGAAAGTTCAACCCACCGGCGAAAATATTGGGACAAGGCAATCCTTTGAACGACAATTGCGCTCCATCGGTTCCGCCACGTACAGGCTTCACCATCGGAACAACATCTACGGCCCTCATAGCCTCGGATACCAAATCAACGATATGCATCACAGGTTCGACCTTCTCACGCATATTATAGTATTGGTCGTTTATTTCGATACTGGCACAACCCGGAAACTCGTTATTTATTTTACGAGTTAAATGTTCGAGTTCCTTCTTACGGCGTTCGAAACGATCTCGATCATGGTCACGAATAATATAAGTCAATACCGTCTTCTCCACACTACCCTCGAACGAAATCAAATGATAAAAACCTTCATAACCTTCGGTATGTTCGGGAGTTTCCCAACGCGGCAACATAATAGCATATTGATTGGCTATGCGAATCGAATTTATCATTTTATGTTTGGCATATCCCGGGTGAACGTTACGGCCTTTGAAAGTCACTCGAGCCACAGCCGCATTAAAGTTTTCATACTCCAATTCGCCTATTTCACCACCATCCATCGTATAGGCCCAATCTGCTCCAAAGGCTTTAACATTAAACTTGTGCGCTCCTTTGCCTATCTCCTCGTCAGGATTGAATGCAATGCGTATCTTGCCATGTTTAATCTCCGGGTGTTTCAAAAGATACTCCATCGCTGTTACAATTTCGGCAATACCTGCTTTATCGTCTGCCCCCAACAAAGTCTTCCCATTCGTAACAATAAGGTCTTGACCTATATAATGATGTAGTTCGGGAAACTCCGAAGGTTTCAATACGATATCTTCCTCTGCACACAATACAATATCCTTACCATCGTAATTTTTAACAATCCGCGGACTCACATGCCGTCCCGACATATCGGGACTAGTATCCAAATGGGCTATAAATCCTACCACCGGGACATCTTTATCGATATTTGAAGGCAATGAGGCCATAAGATACCCGTTATCATCGAGTGTCACCTCGGTAAGGCCTATACGCTCCAACTCCTCGGCCAGTTTTTGGGCAAACAGCATCTGTCCCGGGGTACTAGGAGTCAAGTTTGTAAGCTCGTCCGATTGAGTATCGAAGCTCACATAATGAAGGAAACGATCTACTAAATTCATCGTATATATTTTTATTGGTTTTTCTTGATCTAAACCTAAGTCGATGGATTATCCAACCGACGAACAAAGGTAAAAAAATTTTTTCTTACATTTGCACGACCACATTCAAAAGTGGAGGATATGGCTAAAAAGAGAAAAAAGAAAAAATCGAACAGTAAAAAAATAAATAATTGGGGGGCTTTATTTCTGCTATTACTCGTTACATACAGTATATGGTGGCTAATAAAGCAAGCTCAACAACCCCAAAATCCTCAACAATCGTTTACAAACTCTCTTTGTCATGTAAAAGATGCTGAAATGGCCCATACTCCCGAAGGTACACCGGAACAAATATTATACCGTACGGGCTACACGGTCTCGTATAACTCCCATTGGAAACAACCCAACTGGGTAAGTTACGAATTACTACAAGACGAACTGCAAGGTAGTGCTACACGCAACAACCGATTTACCCCCGACTACGATGTAGTGGGCACAATGATAGACACCCGTGATTACACGTATAGCGGATACGACCGGGGACATATGGCTCCGGCTGCCGATATGAAATGGAACGAAACAGCAATGGAAGAATCGTTCCTATCGTTCCTGCTCTCAAACATCTGTCCGCAAATTCCCGAATTAAACCGAGGTCGCTGGAAAGAGCTGGAAGAACAAATACGTGAATGGGTACAACGAGACAGTGCACTACTCATTACTTGCGGACCCATCGTTTCTACTCCGAGAAAGACAATCGGACGACACGAGATAGTCGTCCCTGCCCGCTTTTTCAAAGTAGTCGCTGTTCCGTATACCGGCACGCCCAGAGGAATCGCATTTATATTCGACAATGAAGCGGAACAACCGTCTCTAAAAGAGTTGGCAATCACCATCGACAGTGTGGAACGAGTGACCAACGAGTGACCGGAATAGATTTTTTCCACAACTTACCCGACAGTATTGAACATAAAATAGAAAGCGACCTATCCCTTGAAATATGGAACTTAAACTAAACAAGCCAATACCCGAAGATACGATTTGCGCCATCTCTACCGCTCCCGGTATGGGAGGTATTGCCGTAATTCGCATAAGCGGAACAAACGCTATCATTATAACCGATCGTATATTTCACACCGCAAACAAGAAAAAACTATCCGAAGCAAAGCCCAATACAGCACACTACGGAACAATCGCCGATGAGAACGAAACTCCCATTGACGATGACGATGTAGTCGTTACGCTTTTCATCGCCCCCCATTCATTTACAGGAGAAGATACAGTCGAGATATCCTGCCACGGGTCGATTTACATTCAACAACAAATCATCAGCCTTCTATTGCGAGCAGGCTGCCGCCTGGCCCAACCGGGAGAATTTACCCGTAGGGCTTTTACCAATGGGAAACTTGACCTCTCACAAGCCGAAGCCGTGGCCGACCTTATCGCTTCCACCTCGGCGGCCTCGCATCGTTTAGCTATGCAACAAATGCGTGGAGGATTCAGCCGAGAACTTATCCAACTACGGGAAAAACTACTCACATTCGCCTCGCTCGTTGAACTCGAACTTGATTTCAGCGAAGAAGAAGTAGAATTTGCCGATCGGGAGAAACTAACCGACCTCGCCAGTGAAATAGAACGAGTCATTAAGCGCCTTTCCGATTCGTTCACACTCGGCAATGCCATCAAAAACGGTGTACCTACTGCCATTATAGGGAAGATAAAGCCATCGTCTCGGACATACACGGTACAACCCGCGATGTCATCGAAGATACCGTCGTATTACAAGGAATTACTTTCCGCTTTATCGACACTGCCGGTATACGGGAAACGCACGATGCCATCGAGAATATGGGGATCGAACGCACCTTCCAAAAACTAGATCAAGCCCACATCGTCATCTGGCTTATTGATGCCACTGGATCGACACAAGACATTGAAAAAATCGCTGGAAGAGTCCTCCCCCACTGCACAGATAAACGCCTCATCGTTGCCTTTAACAAAATAGATAAGATCGGATCCGCAACCCAACAACAGCTCACAGACCTATACAAACGCCTCACTCGTGAAAAGCCCAACACTTCGTTCATCTTTCTTTCAGCTTCACATGACCAAAATATCGACGTACTCGAAAAACAGCTTACAGATACCATACAGTCAACACAAACTGGCGAAAATGACATTATCGTCACCAACGCACGTCATTACGAAGCCCTGCTAAATGCCCACGACGCAATCCTACGTACCCTCAACGGTCTACAATCCGGCCTCTCCGGAGACTTCCTCGCCCAAGACATTAGAGAATGCATGCACTACCTCGGAGAAATCACCGGTCAAATCTCTACTGACGAAATACTTGGGACCATATTTTCCAAGTTTTGCATCGGCAAGTAACGGCTTGTAAACAACCGTAACCAATCATAACCATTTAGAATAAAGTCGCTGTATATCAGCGACTTTTGTTTTTGTGTGCTTTCCAAGTGTCGTTTGGAGATCACAGATTTTCTCCATATTTTCCTACCATATTTCTACCGCGGAGCAAATTCCACGCAAGCCGAAATATCACACTGACGCAGTAGTTGACGTGTGTTGACAGTGGTTTACATGTGTTGACAAAATCCGGGAGAAATTAGGCGAAATTACGGTCAACGTAAAGGAGGAAAAGATGCAAGTTAGAAAGATTTGTCAGTGGTGCGGAAAACCCTTCATCGCACAGAAAACAACAACCTGCTATTGCAGCCACCAGTGTTCCAACCTGGGCTACAAGGAGCGGATTCGGGAACGCCGACGTCAGTTGAAGCGGGCGCAGGAATTACTTCAACCGCGACAAGCTGCCGAAGGGCAGGACTTCTTCTCATTCGCCCAGGCCGCAAAGCTGATGGGCGTCACCCGGCAGTCAAGGAGTCCAAACTGCGGGCCTCCCGCCTGAGCGGGAAGAAGTCTCTCATCCGCCGGGCGGACATCGAGCTGATGATGAAAACCAAGCCATACGAGCGCATTATGCCCAAGGATGACTTCGACATCACGGAATACTATACCGCCGAGGAGATTGCCCAAAAGTACAAGGTCAACACCAAATGGGTGTGGACCTACACCCGGCAGCACAAGGTGCCGAAGGTGCGTATCCGCCAGTTCAACTATTACAGCAAGAAGCATATCGACGCCGCCTTTGCCAAATATGAGGTGGATTCCGACCTAACGGAGTGGTACACGCCCGAAGAGATTCAGGGAAAGTACGGCATGACCCGCATCGCCATCCGCTCGCACGTCTACCGCAACAACATCCCCTCCAAGAAGGAGCACGGGCAGATCTACTACTCGAAGCTGCACTTCGACCTCTCGAAGAGCAGCGCGGAGGAGAGCAAGGCCGAATACTACACCGTCAAGGAAGCGATGGAGCGGATGCAAAATGATTTGCCGCTGACGCTGGTCTGCATGTTCTCATTCCCAACATTTGCCGTAAAATCAGTATTAACCATAAAATTTTCATGTTATGCACGAATGTAAAACCGTAACACTGAGAACCCGCCCGCTCAAGGGACGGATGTTGTCTTTCTACCTGGATTATTATCCCGGCTACCGAGACAAGGAGACCATGAAGGTGATCCGCCACGAAACGCTGGGCATCTACCTCTATGCCGACCCGAAGAACAAGCGGGAACAGAACTTCAACGAGGTGATGACCGAGAAGGCCGAGGCAATCCGCTGCCGCCGCTTCGAGTCGGTGGTCAACGAGAGCTACGACTTTTTCTTCCGCAGTCAGCTCCGTAAACATGACCCCAAATGGGAGTTCGTCTACCTCCACTTCCGCAACTTCGTACACGGCAAGTGCACCTTCGAGGAGATCGACATCGACCTCTGCAACAAGTTCCGCGAATACCTGCTGACAGCCAACAAGCTCAAGCGCAAGGGACGCATCACGCGCAACTCCGCATCGGGATATTGGTCTACATTCAGGGGGCTTCTGAAAATCATCTACCGTAACGGGCTGATAAAGACCAATGTCAATGATTTCCTGGACAAGATTGAAACGGAGGATGTGGTCAAGGATTATCTTTCAGTAGAAGAACTCTACAAGCTGGCCGAAACACCTTGCAAGAAGCCCGTGCTGAAGACGGCATCGCTCTTCTCCTGCATGACCAGCCTGCGCATCAGCGACATCCTCGCCCTCTGTTGGGAGGACATCGTGGACTACTCGGCCGGCGGCATCAAGGGATTGCAGCGCTGCTGGACCCAGACCTACATGAAGGAGTGGATCCGCTCGGCGGGAATCACCAAGAACATCTCCTTCCACTCCTATCGCAGAACCTTCGCGACGCTGCAGGCGGCTGCCGGGACAGACATCCGCACCATCCAGAGCATCATGGCGCACAAGAGTATTACGACCACACAGCGGTATATCAAGGTAGTGGATGCCAACAAACGGGAAGCCAGCAAAAAAATCACCCTGATGCGGAAGAAATGACGGGCGGTTTTCGGCCGGGTTTGACGGATAAAGTACGATTTTTGTTTGAAAATCGCACAAAAAGAGTGATAGTTAGCGTGACAGCTGCAACTATCACTCTTTTTTTTGTGACTATTCGGAATTACGATTATAACTTCACCTCCGTAACCATTACAAACAGTTGCGGATATGGCTAATACACTCCAAAAACGGGCTAAAAGAATAAGTCTGGTTCTAACCCTCGCGGCGGTCCTCTTTACCGTTGTCGATAACTACCTTTACCTATGCCACGACATCAACATCACGCCCGTGGCAACGCCCGTCATCATCATACTTGTGGTATCAATCGTCTTGTGCGGTGTGTTGCAACGGTACTTCTACCGTTGGCTTATAAAATACTCGCTCTTTCCTTCCGCCAATCGGCAAAAGTTGGAGGCTGACAAAACAGAACGCACCCGGGCTGTTGTCACCGAGCAGGCCGAGCGAGATGAAACAGCAGGAGGCCCGACGCCACGCCGAACTTATGGAGGCCATCCGCGAATATGTGACCGTCGCAACCGCGCCCTTCCTGTCGCAGAAGGCCCTCGACACCCTCCTCACCAACATCGAGCAGATGGCCTGCGGCCGGACGGACTCCTGCCTGCCGCTGCCCCGTTGCGGTCGCCGGAACTGCGCCACCTGGCATGGAACATCGGCGAACGGCTCCACCTCTCGCTCGAAGAGCGGGCCCGGTTCATCAAGCTATCGTTCCCTCACGAACTCAACAACGCCACCGTCGAATACCTGCAGCGCAACCTGCGTGTCGCAGTCCCGAGCCATATTCCAATCGACATCCCCGACGAGGACGATTTCCGTTTCCATCTGGAGCTGATTGGCGGCCATCGGAAAAAATGAACCCCTGCTGATGAAAAAATGATTCCCGTCAGCGTTGGTCTGCGTGAATTCATTCCGTTGGTTTGCACCATGTTGAACCCCATAAAAACAATGAAGACATGGCAAAGGACCAACTTACATTCAACGACCTGCCGACGGTGGTCGGCGAGCTGTGCGACCGTATCGCAAGCATGGAGAACCTGCTCTCGGAGAACATCTCGCGTCAGAACGCACCGCAGGAGAACACGCACGTCCCGATGACGGTGCAGGAGGCGTGCGAATACCTCCGGATGCCCCTTTCGACCTTCTACTACAAGGTCAAGAAGGACAACATCCCCGTCATCAAACAGGGCAAGCACCTATACATCTATCGGGACGAGCTGGACAAGTGGCTGGAATCGTCCCGCAAAACCCCGCCCGCACAAAGTTTCGAGGAGGAGAACGAGGCCCTGATCGCCTCGCACCGCCGCAAACCCAACCCCAAAATCTGGTAGGCGATGGAAACGACAGACAACCATACGCCAACACCGGAGGAATTGGCCCTCCGCA
>ERZ780053.334-NODE-334-length-18976-cov-4.17864_pt1 | contig 18976 bp, 13 predicted proteins | sample MGYA00511088_ERZ780053 | MGnify/ENA primary metagenome ERZ780053 (study PRJEB29588, sample SAMEA2150866) | human gut metagenome | biome: human gut; feature: human-associated habitat; material: faeces | place: Denmark | collected 2008/2010 ...
CAGCGCCGGGCCGGTCCCCCCGTCGCACAGCGAGTCGGTGGCGGCCGTCCAGCGGCGGATGTGCTGCGCCCATGTCCCCTGCCTGTTGAGCCCGTTGTAAGGGACGATCCACGAGTCGGGGTGCTGGGCGAGCATCAGCGTCCGCCAGCCCTCGTCGAGAGTCGCCTGCCCGTAGCGGTGGCCGTTCACGAGGTTGGCGATGACCCCCGCCTTTTCGGCCATGACAAGCTTGTTCTCCGATTCGCGCACCTGCTGCGCGATGCGCTGCAAGACCTGGCTGCCCCACATGAGGCTTACGCGGACATCTTCCTGCGGCATGCGGTAGTCGTCGGAACTCTTGCCGTCGGTTACCCGTTCGAAATACTCCCGCCACGTGACATAGATCGAGTTGTTGCGGATGCTGTCGCCCGACCCGATCCAGGGGCCGTATTTCCATCCCGCATCCTGGTAGCACATCCCCACGGGGTGGGCGATGCCGTATGCGATGCAGGCGTCGAGGTACTCCTTCTCATTGCCCCATGCCGTGGTCTGCCATACCGAGTTTTTCTGGAGCTCTTCGCAGGCGTGGCGCGGCGAAGTGAGGATCGAACTGCCGTCGGGGCCGACCCAGTTGACCAGTTCGCCGCCGTAGGGCGCCGTGTACCCGCCCCAGCAGGTATTCGGACATTTCAGGGAGGCGTATTTGAACCCGTAGAGTTTCAGGATTTGCGGCAGGCAGCTGGTGAAGCACGGCTCCTCGACGGAGTAGGTGACGAACTCCACGTCGGGGAAATGACTGCGGATCTTCCGCATGCCGTATCCGAACTGCCGGATGATGCTTTCGCCCGAGATGTTGTAGCAGTAGGGCTGGGCATAGGACGGGTTGGTGAATTCGACGCGCCTGTCGGCGGCGATCGCCTTGAAGCGGGCGTAGTCGGCCGGCGTACGCACCTCGACGGTGTCCCACGTCTCGGGTTCGATCTCCAGCCCGATCCTCCATTCGGGATGCGCGGCCATCTGGTCGGTGATGAAGCGGGTTTTCCAGGCGACCGGGTAGTGGCCGTAGACGCCCCCGTGGTATCCGTCGACGAAATAAACCCGTTGCTGGGAGCGGACGGGGGTGCCCGATGCGAGCAGGAGCAGGGCCAGGCACAGCGCCGTTATGACTTTCGGCTTCCGGCGGTACGATGTGCCGTGCCGCATATCCCCTGTCCTTCCGAAAATCGTCCGGGCTGCCTTGCACACGGATGCAAACCCGTTGTAAAATGAGTCCATGGTCGTATTTAAGTTTGGTTTGTAGGTTTCGGAACATTGCGTAATTCCACTTTTACAAAGTAACTTAATAAAAATGTAACCCGGGATTATATCCCGGGTATGTTAGAGGTAAAGTAAATATACTTTTTTGGAAAGATGCTTATAAACAGCGGTTTATGTGTTCGGATCCCGGCCGTTTTGGTAAACCGGATTGAAATCCGCCGGTCGGCATTCTGCCGTGGTTTTTGTCCGGTTTTGTGCCCGGGATGCTGCCCCGGCCTGTTTGTGGCCCGTTTGTGGCGTGTTGTTTTCTTTTGTTAATTTGTATGTTTGCCGCAATAGTGCGGACAACGTGGCCACACCTTGTTCGGTAAAAGCAAGCGGCAAAGATGATTTTTGCCGCTTTGTCCGGATGTCGTAAATCTAATTTTTGGATAACTGTTATTTCTATTGTTCGGGTTTGAGGGGCAGGGCGGTTTCGTTTATTGGGCTATTTTCTGTTTGTAGTAGTCGAATTGTTTCCGGCAAACATTTTCCACAACGTCGCGGAGCAGTTCGACTTTCGGCATAAGCGCGTCGATATCCTCTTTGGTGACGACGAAATCATCGGTATACCGGGCTTCGACGTAAGCGCTTCTTAAAAGTTCGAACAGGCGTTTTTCTTCCGGTGTGTCGCGGAGAAAGACTTTTGCCAATTCCATTGTGTAAATCTTGCATTTCTCAATCAGAAATTCAAGGTCATGTTCCTTATGACCCTAAAGAGCGAATACCAACGGGATAGTCTTTATAAAATATTCAGTCGCTTGGTGCAACATAAAAGAGGTCATTGGATAAGTTTTTCGATCATACGCAATTTTAGTATGGAATAAAAAATCCGTTGCACTCGCAAATTTCTTGTCGTAATACTTTTGCGCCTTTTTCTCAATCTCGCAAAAATTCAGTTCGCGCGGAGTGGCTAACTGATTCCCCCGAATCGTAAAGTACAACACCCTGTGTGAGAATATCCGCATAAAAATAATGGCCCTCCGAAAGCGCGTTGTTTAACTTTACAATTCCTTGCAAACTTTAAGGAATTATCACAACTCGGCATAGCCGACGGACATAACTATAAAGGGTAAACAACTCTTTATACCATCGAAAACTTGGAGACTTCTTCGGAAGATGTTTAGCGCGGTATAATGGTTGTCAGTCCTTGTTATGTCCTGCTTGCTTTTTGCGAGCAGGACGACAAGGGCGCAGGACAGCTTCCGCGCAATGGTTTCTCCAAGACCTTCGATGGAAAGTTGACACCGCGCCCCTTTTTTATGCCTGTCCGGGGCGCAAAATCCAGCTTCAAATTCATCCCCTGAATTTATGGAAACCCGTGGCGTCCTGCCGTCCTTGCGTACTGTCGCCGCACCTGCGGATTGCATCCGCCCCCAAACCGGGAGCGGACGGAATCGGTATGTTCCGGCGGCAAGCGCCTGCCGTGGTTCGGTGGTAAACAGGTATGCGCGCGCACCTGCGGGAGCAGCCGGGCGAGATGGATTGACTTGGCATGGTTTTTATCCGGCTGTTCTTTTTTCCGGTCTATTCAGCCAATTCCACGATTATAACCGAAATGTTATATCTTTACGCCGTCATTCAGCAAACGGCAAGGTACGTTTATTGCGTTCCTGTGAATTGATACGCCCAAAATTGTTACGCCCATTCGTCGAATTTCATAAGGCAATATTTTGGGTAGGGGGATGGGATCCGTACTCCCACCCCCGTTTTTCGAATCTTTTCCGCCCATCATATAAACTGTCCCCGCGTGCCGGCAAGGAAACTGTGGCTGATGTAGCCGCCGTATGGTCGCATGCGGCGGAGCATTCGCATGTCCCCGCGTTCGTTCGACCCTTCGTTACCGGGCGAAGTTTTCTATTGTCGCCGCGCGGGTCATGGGGGCAGTTTGTCCGTCCGGTTGGGCTATGACGGGTTCTTCTGCACTATTGCAGGCTGTAAATGTAAATGTGTATGCCGCTGCTGCGACAACATACACGTTATCATTGTCTTTTTCATGGCTGTTGTTTGTTTCGGATGAAAAACCGCGCACCACTTTCGCGGTGCGCGGACACTTTAATCACAACCTATTTCTTCTCATTTCGCGTAAAACATTAATTGCCATAGTCTTTCGAGTAGGTCTTTCCGGTGTGCGAAACGGTTTCCCCGAAAGCCTGGGCTGCTGCGTTCAACGACGAAAGGCGATAGGGCGACATGGGCAGGTTGAAGAACGCGACACCGCGTGCATTGGCGTTCTTGGCCGCCGTCGTATAGGACTTGATCTGGTTGTCCGAAAGCGGACCGGTCAGGTCTACGAACAAGGGCAGATATTGACCTTTTGCGAACGACGAATTGAACCCGTAGCCGTTCAGCATGCCCTGGCAGCCCCAATCGAGGTGACTGATAGCAGTGGATGAGAGCGTACCTGTGTTACCCCAATCGAATACGCTGATCGACTTGTTGGTCTTGCCTGCCAGCGCGATAATCATGTTGCTGTACGAAGTGCTGTTAGCATAGGGATAGCCGCGGGTTCCGTACTCCGCCCACTCGTCGTCAAAATCGTAGCCGTCTACGATATTGTCGTAGGCAACCAGATCATCCGTGTAAGTACCGATTTGTGCTGCGGTAAGGTTGGCGAATCCGGCACCGGTGTGGTCGCCGAGGTTGCCCATGATGACCTTGATACCTTTTGCCTGGAGCGGCGCGATGTACTTGGCGGGATTTGCGAGGATTGCGGCGTTGTTCGGGTTGTTGTAGTTGTGGACATTGCCCGATGCGTCGCCGCGGATGTTGGATGCAAAGAGAATGACGTGCGTAAAGAACGGAGTGCCGTCCGACAGGAGATATTCTCCTGCGTTGAGCGGATTGACGTCGTTTACTTCGACGTAAACAACGCGGTAGAAGTTGCCGAGCGTTGCCGCGCGGGTCATCGGGCCGGCCTGATCGGTCGGGTCGTTTGCGATGGGTTCCTCGGCCTGCTGGCACGAGGTCATCAACAATGCGGATGCAGCGAACAAGGTGCAGGCTGCGAATAAGAATTGTCTTTTCATAAGGCTAATTTTGGTTAAAAGGTTGAGGTTTGAGAATTATAGGTTGTAGTTAAAGTGGTTTTTTACCAGTCTTTTCTGAAGTTCCCGTAATTGTTAAAATCCAAATTTACGTTTATCATTAGTATCATTCCGTCGTATTCCCAATCCCAATCGCTAACTGCATCTGCCACTATATTGAAAGCACTTTTTGGGCCTTCTTCATATCCTGCCGAGTTTGTCGGCATATCCCAGAATGCGAATACGTTACCCGATTGGGTTTCGCGGTAGAGGGATTTAATAAGGGGAGTTAAAATGGGGTTTAGTTGTGCGCTTTCCTGCGTATTGTGCGTTTTCAGCAGCGCGCCGCCGTATTTGGATTGCTCCAGCCCGGCGATGGGTTTGAGTTCCGCGCCGTCGGCATAGGCATCTACGACCTTATCGAAAATTCCCGACCAGGCATAGTCGATGTATTTTCCGGCTTCGATGCCGTCGTGTGCCGTAGCGAGCAGGTCGGTGCTCTCCGCGTCGCAGGCCACGGTGACGAGTTTGTCGTCGCCCAATGCTTCCTTTGTCGCCTTTATCAGTTTGGCGTAGGATGCGGGATTTACACCGGGCATACCGTCTTTGCCGTAGGACGCTTCGATGTCGAAGTAGTTTACGCCGTCCAACTTATATGTTTCCACCACATATTTAAGCTGGAAAACAAAATCAGTGATCTGCTCGTCGGTCATATTACAGAATCCAAGTCCCGTATTTCCGCCTGTGATGCAAATAAGCACCTTACGACTGCTTTTCTGCAAGGGCATAAGGTATTTGTCGCGGTTGCTCAAGACATATTGCAGATCCGATCCGATGTCGAGCATGGCCCGCCGTGTCGTCTTGTCGAATTTTAGCGCCGCCGGGCGGAGTACTTCGATGTCGATCCACGTTTTTGATATTAAATTGAAATCCTCGTCAAATGTTTCCGCATAAAATTTGGTTCCCATCAGCGGGTTCATTTCCTCGGTATTGACATATCCCACGATTTTGAAAGCATAGGCATCGAGCTGCGTTTCGGGTACGATCTCCCCGACCAGGATCCGGTAGTAGATTACCTGGTCTTTTTCGGACGGGGACATGTCGTTATTGGCAACGGTCGCCCGCAGGGGCAGCAGATAGGCGCCTTTTTCGACCCCTTCGCGGCTCAACGTGACGGTAAGAGCAGGAGAGGTTTTCTCTCCTCTCTTGACCGTCAGCGTTTTGCCTCCTTCGAAAGTCACATTTTCCAACGGAAACAGCGTCAGTTTTGCGTCACCTTGTTTGTCTTTGTTGTATTCGTCCACAAGCGTTGCGTCCGCATCGACCGTAACCGTCACGTCTGCGGCTGCGGGCTGGGTCAGTTGGTAGAACACGGCGTCTGTGGTCGTCTGTTCTTCGCTGAGTTTGAGTGCCGAAATCTGATCGGGCGTTTTTTCCCGGCGCAGCACTCCGCCGACATTTGCAAGGTCGTCCTTGCCGGGAATATCCCCGGCCGTGCGGGTAAAGTCCTCGGCGTCGCACGCGGCCATCGCTGCGAGCGTAAGGCAAAGTGCCGAAGTGCGCAGCAGACCTGTTATTTTATTCATGTTTTTCATAGTTCAAGATTTACGGTTTATTCTTGCTTGTTGAGCTGCGGAATTTCCACCGAGGTATTCCATTTCAGATCGGTATGCGCTACGGCATCGTTTCCGTACTGCGACCAGTCTTTGATGATGTTTCCCGACCCCTCGTTGAATTTCCAATAAGCGCGTAATTCGGGCTTCTCGGCCGGGTTTTCCACGTCGTACATGTCGCGCCAGATGTCGGCCTGCGTACGTGCGACGGACCATATGCGCACCTCTGAAATATCGCCGCAGAGCTGGCGGAAAGCGTCGTAGCTGTACCCGATGAAGAACTGCCGGGCGTCCGTTTCCGGATCGGGGTCTATGGCCCGCAGTCCGAGGTTTATGACCTTTACGGTCGGCGCTACCTGCGTCTGGCTCTGGAGTTGTCCGTTTACGTAGATGCAGGCGATACCGGTTTCCAGGTCGTATGTGAAAGCGACATGATACCACTCCTCGAGCGACAGAAGTTTACCCTTGTTCTTTTCGGGGAATTTGCCCAGGCTTACGCCCGATCCGTCTACCTGGAGCTGGTCGGCATAGAAATTCGTGTCGCCGATACGCAGCAGCAGGTGTTGTTCCACACCCATGATCGTAGAGAGCTTTTCTTCGATGTAGGACGAGGTGGGACCTGCATAGTGGAAGTCGTGGACGCGGACGATGGCTTCATAGGTCACGGCTGTCAACCCGTTTACGCAGTCGGCGGTTCCGGCTTTGGCGGGACGGGGGCACGTCTATCCAGTTGTCGGTGAGTACGGCTGCGGTCGTGATGGCCGAAGAACGGCGCACAAGATAATAGACGGTTTGGGAACCGGAGAGGGTCGAAAGTCCTCCCCCCGCAGAAACGATAGTTACCGGAAGCAACTGTGTTGCATCTATATCGAGCTGGTCGAGGTTCTTAAAATGGATGGTCAGAGGTTCCGATACGGATTTCCCGGCTTCTACGGTTGCCGTCCGTTCGGGGAACTCGTAGTAACTTTCATCGAGTACCGCATATTTCGTGTCGTGTTTGGCGTTGTAGGTGGCCGCGAGCGACGGGTCGATGCCAAATGTCACCTCGATATTCTCTTTTGCCGGGGAGATCAGCACGGCGGAGAGTTCGCGGTCGAGCTGCGTAACGGTCTTTTTAAAAGTTACGTTGTTGTCGCTCGACGTTTCGGCTACGTCGATGTATGCTGCGTTGTCGAACGGGTAACGGTTTTCATAATCCGATTCACACCCGGCCAGCAGGATAAAGGCAGCCGATACAAAATACAGATATGTTCTTCTCAATTTCATAAGGCGCATTATTTAGGGTTTGCCGGATTCAGCAGGCCGATGGCATGCTTGGTCTGTTTGTAATTTATGTAAGCGTCGTAGTAATCGTCCCCGATGTTGTAAATACCCAGCCCGGCTAACGGCCCCATTGTAATTACGCTTTTGGCGGCTTCGGCGATTGCGGGTTGCTGCACAAGGTTTTCATCCGTGAGTTTCCCGCCCGGCTCGGCCGTGATGATGATTTTTTCGAGCGCAATGCCGGCATAATCGGTCGCGTATGCAAGCTGGCTGCGGATATTGAACGTATTGACGGCATCCGTAGTCGTGAGTACGAAATAGGTGATGGCGTCGTGGCTCTCCTTTGCGATAAAGAGCGGGTTACCCTCCGCCATGAGGATTTTGCCGGTCAGGGACGACAGTTTGCTGACAATCGTTGCTGCGGCTTGGGTCGCCGCGGCATCCATAGCGCCGCCGTAACGTACCGTTACGCCGTCGAACTTATACCGGTTTACGTCCTCGATCACCTTGTCGAGATAGGTTCCCAGCGCTGCGGCGTCCGTAGATTCCGCGAGTGTGTTGTAATCTACGGTATAGAGTATTTTCGTGCCCTTGGCCTGCGCCTGGGGTATATCCTCGATGTCGTATTCGGTCAGGTTGCCGGCGTTTTCAAGTGCCACGATGTCGAGTGAATCGGGCAGTGAGCGCAGAAATGCCTTTTCCGAACCCGGTACGGCCGGGGCATTTGCCAGGCTTGCGTATACGATGTAGTGTTCGCTTGCCTTATACGCTTTGAGGGCTGCCAGATATGCGGCGTACTGCGCCGGATCTTGCTGGTCGGGTTTTATGATCTGCTGGTCTATCGGCTCGATGTCCGTGTCGCAGGCTGTGAAACAATAGGCCGCGGGAATGAGCAGCGCCAGAATCAGGTATTTTATAGTCTGTTTCATAGCTTCGGATTAATTTAAGGGTTTGCAGTCCCACCATGTGCGCGTGCCGCCGTTGTCGGGGCCGCCGAGCGAAGTTATCGCCGCTTCGACATTTGTGCGGTTCTCGGAATATTCCTCGGACGGGTAGGGAAGTCTGCGCATGCCGTACTTGGAGTTCACCGTTCCGCCGGATTTATTGTCTTTGGCCGGCATCAGTTTCGGATAGCCCGTGCGCCGGTATTCCGCCCACGCTTCATTTCCGAGCGGGAAAATCGCAATCCATTTCTGGGTGATGATGCGTTCGAGGTTTTCTTCGAACTGTGCATCTTCTTTCCATTTGATCGTGATGCGGCTTTGCGGTAATGCGGTGTTGTTTTCGATAACGCCGAGAGGGTCGGTGTATGCTTCGGGGACGTTCGCTTCGTCGGCGATGTAATCCTCCGCACCGGCTACGCCGCGTTCCTCGAATGAAAGCCGTATGCCTTGTTCATAGAAATTCTGTGCCGATACCGCACTTCCCCAGCGCAGTTCATATTCGGAGCGCAGGAACGCGATTTCCGCGGCGTTCATCCATAAGATAGGGTCGGTGTCGGTAATGAGCATCGAGGAGCATGCCGTTACGGCCTTGGACTTGTTGGCCGGTGTCGTGCCGATGCGCAGGCCGTAATAGCCTTTCACGGCGGCATCGCCCTCTCCGACGGTTCCCTGTGTGAACATCTTTGTCCGGCGCGGGTCTTTGTAGCCGTTCATGTAGCAGAGGATGTCGGCTCCGATGGCGTGATCCTGCCAACTGTTCCAAAGCAATGCCGTGCGGTTGAGTTCGGGCTGAAGCTTCGCGTTGTCGGCATTCTCGGTGATGACCCCGGCGGCGATGGCTTCCGCGGCTTTGGCCTTTGCGGTCTGCTCGTCGATATAGGAAAGGCGCATCGCCATACGCAGTTTAAGCGAATTGGCGTATTTGATCCACTTTTTAAGGTCGCCGTTGTAAACCTGGTCGTATTCGCCGAAGGCTTCCGTACTCAAATCCCGGTTGCGCTCCAGCGCTTCCAGCGCGGCGTCCAGTTCTTTGAACATCTGCGTATATGCTTCCTGTTGCGTGTCATAGGGGACGGTCAGGCGTTCTTTTTTGTCCTCTACGATCTTGGAGTAGGGTATCGAGCCGTAAGCGTCGGCCAGGCGGTTCATAATCGCCACGCGCAGGACGTTGGCCAGGGCTACCGCCACTTCGTCGTCGGTTTTGTTGATGATGCCGCGGTAGGCGGGGTAAGTTTCGGTGATGACATCCACGAACGGCGCTTTGAGCCAGTCGGCGGTGGGATTGAACGTTGAGAATTTCGTTTCCCAGCTGTCTACCGTCGCTTCGACATAGCCGCCGTAGCTGCCGCCTTCGAGTGCTTCGACAAATTGGTATAGGTGTTCTTCCGAGGGGATCACCATATTTTGCAGTTTGGTGAGTTTCGACCCCACGAGGTAGTTGTCGCGTTCCAGTTCGTCGTCTGTCGCTTCGTTCGGATTACGGTTGTAATCTTCGAAGTTGTCAAGGCATCCCGTCGATGCGCTTACTACTGCGATAAGAGCAACGGCACGAATTATTGTCTTTATTTTGTTCATAGCCGTTAGAATTTAATGTTAATATTGAATCCCAGGTTACGTGTCGAGGGCATCATGAAATAGTCCATTCCCTGATAGAAATTGTTTGTCGATGCCACGGCTTCGGGGTCGAACGGCGCTTTACAATACATCATCCACAAGTTGCGGCCTACGAACGATACGGTGATCGAACATATGTTGTGCAGCCATTTGCGGGGAATCGTGTACCCCAGCGAAAGTTCCTGGAGCCGGACGTTGGTTGCCGAGTAGGTGTAATACTGGGGTATTCCGCCCTGCGACGCTATGGCCGTATACCAGGTTTCCGGGTTTACCAGGCTGCGGCCGTTTACCAAAGCACCTCCGGCATCGCGCGCGGCAGCCGTTGCTTCGGACACGCCGAATAGATCCATGTTGGCTTGCGTGAGTGAATTGACGATGCCGCCGATGCGTGCCGTCACGAGGAATCCGAGGTTCAGGTTTTTCCACGATACGCTGTTGCGCCATGCGAGGTTATAGTCCGGGAATACGGAACCGAGTTTCATGTCGGGCAGGTTGTCCTCTACGACGACGTTGCCACCCTCGTCGATCTCGATGTTGCCTTTGTCGTCGCGCCGCAGGTCGGTCGTGGAATAAAGGTCGCCCATCGAACCGCCCTCTTTGAGAATAAATTTCGCACGCCCCAGTTTACTGATCTGGAGTCTGTTCATGGTGATCGTTTCCTCGGTGATCGGGTTGTACCACTCCTTGCAAAGTTCGATGATCTTGTTTTTGTTCCAGGAGAAAGTAAACTGCGAGTTCCAATTCCAGTTTTTCCATTGGTGGTCGTATCCCAGGCTTGCCTCGACACCCGTATTGCGCACGTGGCCGGTCTGAATATAGATATCCGAGTAGCCGGACGATGCGGACAGATTCGGATTGAAAGTCTGGTTATAGGTGTCGGCGCGATACCACGATGCCGAGAGTGTGAATCCATGCAGGAACCGGGCGTCGAAACCTAATTCCCAGGTTTTCGTCCGCTCCGGGTAAAGCTGCCCGATAGGGTAGTTCGATTTGTCGTCCCAGCCGGAAATGGTGTCGTCGTAAGGGTGTGTGGCGATTGTCAGTTCCCGCGGAAAGGGGTTTGCTACCGAAGCCCACGAAGCACGGATTTTCAGGTAGTTGAACTTCTCCGGGAAATTGAATGTACTGCTGGGCAGCCACGATACGCCGACCGAGGGGTAGAAAAACGACTTTTGGGGTGAGTTGGCAAGCTGCGACGCCCAGTCGTTACGTCCGGTCGTCGTTACGAACAGTTGCGACTTCCAGCCCAGTTCCAGGGAGTAGAAAAACGACTGCGTTTGTTCGTGCCAGCCGGTTTTCGGCGTTTTCTTCTGGCTCTTGTCGAGGTTCACGACATTGAAGATGTTGGGAGCGCCGGCAATGGGGCCATATACCGAGAGTTCGTCGAAGCGGTTGTCTTTGATCGACGCGCCGATATGTGCGTCGAGCGAGAATTTCTCTTTGAACGTCTTGCTGAGGTTGAGCATTACGTCGCCGTAGGTCTGTCGTTCTTCGCCGCGGGTTTCGGTATATTTACCTTTTTTGCTGTTCTCCAGCAGCGTGGGGTTCGATGTGGCGTACAGTTTTTCCGTATATAAACTGTTGGTGTTATCGACGCGGATACGTCCTGCGACATTCATCCAGTCGGTGATTTTATAGGTAATGCCGCCTGTGAACATATAGCGCTTACGGCTGGTTTTGCGGGGGGGGGGGGGGGCGATCCAATAGGGATTCTGCATGCGCAGGTCGCCGCCCTCGCCCTGCGGCCAAAACTGTTCATAGATTTTGCGTGCGGGGTTCCAGCGCTCGAATGCCTTTACGAGCGAAAAATCATCGCCGCGGGGAAAGAGATAAGCCGATACGAGCGGGTTTGAGTACACGCCCTGGTTTATCATGTTGCGGTCTTTCTGGATGATGTAGCTGCCGCTTACGTCCAGTGTCAAACGGTCGTTCAGCAGGTTCGACGTGTTGCGGAATGTAAAGTTATAACGATTATACTTGTTGTTGGGGATCAGTCCTTTGGAGTTTACCGCTGCGGTCGAGAAATAGATTTGGTTTTTCTCCGTACCCCCGGACAGTGTTACGGAGTTCGTCAGGATGTGACCTGTTTGCAGGAAATCTTCGGGCGAGTAGTTGTAACGTGCCGCCTGGTTGAGCGGTGCGCCCCAGCTGTGGATCGTCGAACCGCTGGCTTTGCCTTTACGCCCCGTGCCGTAGCGGGTCTGGAAATCCGGCAGGCGCAGCGGGTTCATAAATTCCGTGTTACTCGAAACCTGTATCTGTGTTGCTCCGGCCTTACCTTTCTTGGTGGTAATGAGCATTGCACCGTTCGCGGCGTCGGAACCGTACAATGCCGCGGCTGCGGCTCCGGTCATAACGGATATGGATTCGATGTCGTCGGGGTTCATGTCGGCGATGGATTCCGTTGTGCCGCGTGATCCGAATTCCATGCTGCCATCGCTGGTGAAGTTGTGCATGGGAATACCGTCGATTACATAAAGTACGTTCGAGGTCTGCATAATCGACTTCATACCGCGCATAATGACTTTGGCCGAACCGCCCACACCGGACGAACTGGTGTTGATAACGGCTCCGGCGACTTTACCTGCGAGGCTGTTCACGAAGTTTGCGGATTTCACGGTCGTCACGGCTTCGGACTTCACTTGCTGCACGGTGTAGGCCAGCGCCTTTTCCGAGCGTTTGATACCCAGGGCCGTGATCACCACGTCTTCAATCTGCTCGGCTGCTTCGTTGAGTGTTATGGTAAAAAAGGTTTGTGTGCCGATTTTTACTGTTACGGGGTCGTAGCCGATGAAATTGATATACAATTCGGCGGTTTCCACAGGTGCGGGGACTTGGAGCGAGAAAGCGCCGTCAAGTCCGGAACTTTCGCCGATGGTCGTTCCCTTTACGACCACCGATGCCCCGACAACGGGTGTCCCTTTGGTGTCGCGCACGACACCGCTGACCTTTGTGGAACCGTTGTTTGCGGTTTTCTTGTCCGGGGCTGCGGAAAGATAAATGTTCTGCTGGTAGATTTTGTACTCGGTATCCGTTCCGGCGACCATTGCCTGCAAAGCGGTATCGAGCGGTTTATCGGCGACATTGATACTGATGGTTCTGTTAATGTCTACGCCTTTATTTACGATGAAGAAATAGCTGGTCTGTTTTTCTATTTCATTCATAACCTGCTCCATGCGAACATTGTCCATCTGCAATGTTACTTTCGCGGTCTGGGCATACGCTCCCCATGCGGAGAACGTGGAGCAAATCATGAATAGAAAAGTAAACCAGCATTTAATTTGCTGAATAAATTTATTATTCATAGATTTGTAGATTAGTGGTTGTTAGATTGGTTCAAATTCTATTAGCCGCTATGCCTGCGGGTGGTTGCTACACCTGCGGGCTTTTTTTGCGACTTTGAAAATTCATAGTCTTATCTCATAGGCATTGTAGGTTTTTGTTAGATAATCTCGTCATAGTTATTTTATGTGGATTACATTGTTTTCGTCTTTCTCATATTGGAACGGGGTTATTTTCTGCAAGGCCCTTAGCGCATAGTCCAGCCCCATATTGACGGGGATTTTTCCGCGGATAACGTCGATCTGCGGAAGTTCGGCCGTTTGGATCTGGATTTTCACACCGTATGTTTTCTCCATTTTGGCGATGATGTCGGCAAACGGGTGTCCAACGAGATTCAGAATACCCTCCGTCCATAAATAGTCGTCCGTATTCTCAATCCTGGTCAATACCAGACGATTCCCGTTTAGGCATACCTTTTCGTTCGGGTCTAATATAATCTGGTCGCCGCTTGCCAGTTTGTTGGTTACTTTGACTTTTCCCCTCAATAATGCAGTCGTGAAGTCGTGTGTCAGTTCGTCTGCCGTTACATTGAATTTCGTGCCCAGCACTTCCACGTCGCAGGCGAAAGTTTCCACGATGAAGGGACGGGCGGCATCATGCTCTACGTTGAACATGGCCTCGCCGGAGAGTTTCACACGGCGATTCCTATTGAACCGTATCGGATATTCCAGTTTTGCCCCGCTGTTCAGGCAAACGCTGGTTCCGTCCTGGAGTGTAATGTCTATACGTTGTCCTGCCGGTGCGGCAACGGACAGATATTGTTTTGCGGTATCTTCGATAATGACGGTTCTGGAAGCGTACCAACTGCCAGCGACCAATAGTAATACTGCGGCAGCCTGGGTACAGATACGAATAAAGCGCTGGCGATACCATTTCGGGCGTCTGGTCGGCAGGTGCAGATGGGGGTGGTGCGGATAAGGGACATTTGCGATAAGTGCGTCCTGCATAGACCATAATGCATTTAGTTCTTTCTGGTTGTTGGGGTCGGCATCGAGCCAGTCTACAATCGTTTTTTCTTCCTGCTCGGAAGTTTGGCCGTTTATGTACTTATATAATAATTCTTTGTCCATTTTTTTACATAGTGTGGCGAGTGCATTATGAATTTGGGCCGCCCGCAGCGAATCCATAATTTTTCCCTTGGTAATTTTTCCCGATAACGAAATTATGCTTTGTCTGTTTACAACTATATGGTGCGTGGGCGCACGACATTTACATCGAAAAAGTGCGTTTTTCGTTAAATAAATTTTCTTAAAAAAAATGGTAATTTTTTTTAATTATCGTATAACGCTGGAATACAGGACGATAATTAAAATGATGAGATAGTCGTTCAGTGCGATTCGCATGATGGCCAAAGCCCGTTGGATATTGGCTGTGACGTTGCGCACATTGATTCCTGTAATTTCGGCGATTTCTTGGTAAGTCTTGCCCTCGAAGCGGTTGTAAAGGAAGATTTGCCGCATGGGTTCGGGCATTTTGTTGATCTGGCTTTCGATGATGGATTTTATTTCCGCCGTAAAGGATGCTTCGGGGTTGGTACTTTCCAAAACGGTGATTTTGGCTTTGATGCTGCGGTAAGCCGTCGTATGTATTTGTTGCTGGATTTTGAGTCTGTTTTTCTGGTTGCGCAGCCATTCAAGACAGCCATGTTTCACGGATCCTAAAATATATGCCTGGATAGTCGTAGTAATATTCAGCTTGTCCTTGTTTTCCCAAAAATAAAGGAAGCTGTCGGTAACGATGTCCTCCGCGGCCATATTGTTGCGGATGTATGACCGGGCGATAATGATAAAACGAGGCTTATACTCGGAGTATAATCGTTCGAAATCTTCGAGCGTGATATGTTTATCCAGTTCTGACATGCATGTAGATTGATTCAAAGGTAAACTTTTTTATCAAAATTCAAAAATTTATAGAATGTCTGTTGATATTGGGCGATGTGAAATACCGGGCTTATTCTTTCATGCGGAACGAACCGGAAAAAAGGATGAGGTCAAATCATATCGTTATGGACAATTTCGGTCAGACGCGGTAATTGCAGATCGAGTCCGAAAGTGAAACATAAAAAAAGCAGATGAATGAGTAAGGCATCAAGGGAGATTATAAAACATTATAAGAAGAAGTGTGCGAGGAAAAAATCAATATAATTCAGGCAAGTTCGTGTTAATGAGATTGAAATGATCTCGCTGGCTTTTTATTACTCTCGTGCAAGACAGCAAACAAAAAAAGACAACTGATTGATCATCAATTGTCTTTTTCTTTTAGTTGTGCCCAGGACAAGACTCGAACTTGCACGAACGTAATTGTTCACTACCCCCTCAAAGTAGCGTGTCTACCAATTTCACCACCTGGGCATTGTACGTATCCTTTCGGATTTCGGGTGTGCAAATATAGGGCATAAATTTTAATCCGCCAAATTTTTTCTCCATGTAATATGGATTATTCTTCCGGCAGCGGCGTCGTGGCGACGCAAACCGCCGTGCTCTACCTGCCGCGGGGGCGGTGTCGATGTCTGCGCAGGTGCCTGTGCTTGGTGGTAAAGGCGGCGGAAGCGGTTGGGGCGGAGACCTTAGCGGGTTCATTTGCCAGGCCGATACGGCGGCGGAGCTGTGGCCGAGGTCGTGGCGGAACCGCCGGGCGTGTGTTACGTGCGCCGGTGCCAGGTTAAGAAAAGAGGGGCTGTCTAACAAGTCCCGAAAATCGAAAATCACCCCTGTCAGAATAAACTCCGGCAGGGGTGAAATCGTTAAAATTGGACTTGTTAGACAGCCCCCTCGATTTAGGACGGTCTTCCGTTACTCCTCCGAAGCCGGCAGGAATACGATCATGCCGCTCGGGCGGTTCGATAAGTCGGGCAATGTGATGTCCGTTGCCGGACGTACACCCGGCGCGGTGCTGCGCGTGCCCGATACGCTTACCGATTTCTGTCCCGTGATCTGGCTCAGGGCCGCTGCCAGCATCGGCTCGCTCCGGTCGCCGTAATCTTTCAATGCCCCCTCCCATTCCTCCCCCCCCCCCGGTGGTGCCCCCCGCCAGTCCGTTCTTGTCGACGGTCACCTGCTTGGCGTTGTAGCCCTGGAACGATATCGGGGCCAGTTCGTAGCTGTAATTGCCTACGGTGAATTTGCTGACCTCCATGCCGACGTTCTTGCCGTTGGTCTTTTCGCCGATGAGCTTCACCGTGAAGCCGTCCAACCCGCGCAGCGTATTGATGACGGCTTCGCTCGACGAGGCCGTGTTGCCCGTGACGAGCACGTACAGCCGGGTCATGTTCAGCGCATAATTCCGCAGGTCGACGCCATAATAGTCGCCGTAATAGAATTCGTCGAAGAATTTTTTGGACGCCGAGTCGTATTCCTTGCCGGTCTCCTTCGCCGTTTTTTCGACCGTGGCCATGCGGCTGTCGTTGTACCGGTAATATTCGTAGACCTTGCCCTGGCAGGCCGCGCCGGCGATGCAGGTGGAAAGCATGTTCGACGTGATGACGTGCCCGCCGCCGTTGTTGCGCAGGTCGAGCACCATGTCGGTAATGTTCCCGTCCTTGAGTTTCTTGACGGCCGCGAGCAGTTCGTCGTCATAGGCCGCGTCGAAACTGTCGTAGACCAGGTAGCCGATCCTATGCGCACCGGAGGCGATCACTTCGCTGTGGATTACCGGATTGGGGTATATTTCGCGTGCCGTGAGCGATACGGGCTGCGCGCCCTGCTTGTTTTCGGTGAGCTTGACCGTGCTTGCGCCTCCCGGGGCTATTAACGTGCCGTAGACCGAATTCAGGTTCGCGGCCGTGATGGCCGCGCCGTTGTACTGGGCGAAGAACGTGCCCCGCCGGAACCCTGCTTCCGATGCCGGGGAGTCCGGGTAGACCGACGTGACGACCAGCCCGTATTCTCCCGTAGGTTGGTTGTTGCCGTCCACAAACCTCACGCCCATCAGGCCCGCGATGCCGAAGCCGTACTCCTTCTCCTTTACGACCCCGTGGCTTACGCCGCGCGTCGTCCCGGCGACGGCCTTCGTGAGGGGCGTCCGCAGCAGGTAGGAGTAAACCGAGTAGCTGCCGTTGCTCTGCCGTTTTTTGTCGAGGTCGTTGGTCGTCATCTCCAGCAGCGTGCGTTTCAGGAAATTGTCGCTGGAACTGATGTAATCCAGCGAGAGGTCGCGCGACATCTGCCGGTATTCGCCGTTCCACAGGTAGTAATACTCCAGGATCTTGTCTACCTGTTTGTTGAGCTCGGTGTCTGCGCCCGTGCCGCCGCTGCTGCTCCCGAGCTGGGTGATGGCGAACTGCGCCGCCCTCGCGTAGCCGCTCACCTGTACGGTGATGTTCGCGCTGCGCGTGCTGCCGGTCTCGTTGGCTTCGACGGTGGTGGTGGGCTGCCGGTCGCTGCCCTTGTCGCCCGACGAGGTGAGTATCTTGCACCATTCCGGCTTGTCGCTCTGCGCCACCCAGTTGGCGGAGGCCTTGAACGTGTATTTCTTGGTCGTGCGGTCGGCGCCCACCGTTTCCGATGCTTTCCACGACGAGCCGGTTATGCCCGTCGTGTCGTTGTTTTTCGTGTCGTCATCGCCGCAGGATACTGCTGCCATGCCGAACAGGAGGACGGCGAACCATGTGTAGAGGATTGTTTTCATAGAGGCTGATTTTGTTATGCGGGCTAAATATAGTGTTTTTTTCGTGAATTGCTCCTATTTGCGGCGGCTGAAATCCATTTCGCCGAACAGGTATCCCGCCCCGCCGATGCGGTCGATGACGAACAGCACGTATCGGACGTCGACGGCGATGTTGCGGCAGATCGTTTCGTCGAACGCCACGTCGCTCATCGTCGAGCGCCATGTGCGGTCGAAATTCAGCCCCACCAGTTCGCCCCGGCCGTTGATGATCGGCGAACCGGAGTTGCCGCCCGTCGTGTGGTTGGTGGCCAGGAAGCAGACGGGTACCGTCCTGCGGCCGTCGATCGTCGTCGCCCAGCGTCCGTAGTCCTTCGTGGCATAGAGCTCGCGCAGCGCCTGCGGGATGTCGCAGTCGTAAATCTCGGGGTTGTCCTTGGCGATGATGCCGTCGAGGGTGGTCTGGGGCTTGTGGTATTCGCTGTCGGCATATTCGTAGCCCCCGACATGGCCGTAGGCCACGCGCAGCGTGAGGTTGGCGTCGGGGTAGAAGGCCCGCAGGGTGTCCCACTCGCGCAGCCCCTTGATGTAGGTCGTGTAGAGTTCGTTGAGGCGTCCGCTGTTGAGGTTGCGCAGCGACTTGGTTCCCAGCATCCAGCCGATGTGGCCGAGCATGCGTTCGGTGTCCTTGTGTAGGGCGTGCACCGCCGTGGTGTCGGCGCCCTCCCGCCACAGCGTGTCGAATACCTCGCCGGCATAGGCTTCGGGCGACCCGCTGGCGGCGACGCCGGCCAGGAATGCCGGAATCTGGTACTGCACGGGGCAGCGGCGGGCATACTGGCCGAAAAGCCATTCGAAGAGCGCCCGTTCCGTCTGCTCGCGCCGTGCGAAGGCGGCTTCGGCACGCTCCTCGGGGGTGTAGCGCTCGGGCAGCGCGCCGAGCGTTTCGCGTGTGATCTCGCGGGCGAAATAGGCGTCCGCGATGCGGGCGTATTCGGCTTTGAGGTCGGCGACGACGCTGCGGTTTTCGGGTTTGTCCTGCGCCCAGGCGGCGAATTCCTGCTCATAGGCGCGTTTCGAGGCCACGGTGCCCAGGCGGCCGATGCCCAGCGCCTCGCCCTGCCATTTCTTCCATGCGTTGGCGATCGAGGCGTGTTTGGCGGCGTAATGGATGCGCAGCGCCGGGTCGCTCTCCTGTGCCGCGGAGATGATGTCGAGGCGCCCCGTGCGGATGGCGATCTTGGCCGGGTCGGAGCGCTCGGCGATGTAAGCCACGGCGTCCGAGAGGATGGACTCC
>ERZ780053.338-NODE-338-length-18892-cov-3.35913_pt1 | contig 18892 bp, 11 predicted proteins | sample MGYA00511088_ERZ780053 | MGnify/ENA primary metagenome ERZ780053 (study PRJEB29588, sample SAMEA2150866) | human gut metagenome | biome: human gut; feature: human-associated habitat; material: faeces | place: Denmark | collected 2008/2010 ...
GGGTTCGGGGTGGCGCGCCACCGGAAAACCGCCGGGGGGCGCAAGGAGAAGAACAAAATCACCATTCCGTGGTTCGCATTCGGGTTTATCGGGGTCATCTGCCTCAATTCGCTGCTGCAATACCTGACCGGGGCGGAGAGTGTCCGCGACATTCCGTTGAACGGCGCCATCGAATATGTCGATACGTTCATGCTGACGATGGCCATGACGGCGCTGGGTACGGAAACGAGCATCGACAAGTTCAAACATGCCGGGGCGAAGCCCTTCGTGCTGGCGGGACTGCTGTATGTCTGGCTGGTCGTGGGCGGTTATTTCGTCACCAAATACCTGGTCGGGATCCTGTAACGGGGTTTTCGGCCGGGCGGCTTCCGGAGGGATCCCGTTTTTGCACCCGGATGCATCTTATGCCGATATGGCGCCTATCCGCCTGCATCGTCTGCATTGCCGGGGATGCCGGGAAAGAAATCCCGCCGCTGAACGGCCTATGCCGGTCGGAACCGTTGTCTTGCTGGAAGCGATCCGCTTTTTACGCTAAATTCGGCAGAGTGGGGGCTTCGTGCTCCGAATAGCGGAGGACTGCCTCCCGTACGAAGTCCGCGAAACTGCGGGCTTCTTCGTAGGTGATGGCGCCGGGATAGCTCATCAGCACCAGCCGGTGGGGCGTGAAAGGCTTGCGGAACGACGGGTGGATGTACCGGTAGGGGTTGGCGACGAACCCCAGCCGTTCGTAGAAGTGCAGGCGGCGGATCGAAATGTCGTCTACGGGCGGGTCGATCTCGAGGATGACGCGCCCGACCTTCCGGCAGAAGGCCGAGAGTGCCGCGGAGCCCATGTTTTGTCCCCGCAGGGCGGGTGAGACGGCCAGGTGCTCGACATAACGGTACCCGTCGGCACCCCAGTGGAAGAGGATGCCGATGAACTCGTCGCCGCGCCAGATGCCGTCGGCTTCGAAATTCGGGTCGCCGAATGCCCGGTCGTAGCCTTCGGCGTTCCAGCGTTCGTTGTAGGGGAACGACTTTTCGTAAAGCTCCCAGGCCTCGGCCCAGCCTTTGTCCGAGCGGGACTTGAAAGGTATGAATTGCAGTGGTCGTGTCATCGTCCGTATTGTTTTGCGCAAAATTACTACAAATTCCGCGCATTACCAATCCGGTTGTGCCGGGAAGGGCGCTCCGCGACATAATGGTAAAAGGGACACCCCGGAGCGGGTGTCCCTTTTACTGCCTTGCGGCGTGAACTTTTTATTACTCCGTTTTCCCTCCGGTGATTTCCTCGGGGATGCCGTCGCAGCGTTCGTAGACCGAAATGTCCGAACGGTCGTCCTTGGCTGTCCATATCATTTGTGTCTTTGAAAAGTCGGTCACGATGTAGCGGTGTTGCCAGTCGCCTACGCTGTAATCGTAGTTTCCGTAGATGATGGCGCCCAGTTCCTCGTCGGTTTCGATGGCGAAACGTCCCGTGAGCTTGCGGGCGCCAAAGCTGTCGAGGTTCTGGTACATGACGTACTTCTGGTCTTTGCGGATGAACTCGATGTATACGTAACTGCCCTCGGCGAGGGGCGCGCCGTTCCATTGGGCGAGCTGCCACGTGCCGGCGAGGTTGTTGGGCGTGACATCCAGGGGGGCTACATACGACTTGTCGTCATCGCAGGCGCAGAAGGCCGTCGCGATAAGTGCAAGGAGCGTAAATCTAAAAATTGTTTTCATATTACTCGTTTTTGTCTGTTTCTTACTCTGTTTCTTCGAACCGGATCTGCAGCGTGCGCCCGCTCGGCGGAACATCGGGCCCTTCGAGGATCAGGGGCAGCTGCACAGGTGGCCTGCGCGTTGCCTGCGCGGGGTCGAACCCGATGACCAGGTCGCCTTTGGCGCCCGGGGCGAGGGTTGCGGGCTCGCACCGGAAGGTGATCCCCGGGGGGAGCAGGTGCTCGTCGCAGCGTGGCCGCATGGCTTTGCCGCCCGTGTTCAGGCATTCGATGCGCTCGTTCTGCAACCTTTCCGGGGCGAGGCGCACGGACTGCTGTTTGAGCCGCAGCGCACCCATTGCATAGGGGTAGTCGCCGTCCGTGCGTTCCGAGGCTATGACCGTGCCCGTGAGGTGCAGGATGGCCGTCGGCATCTTGTCCGAGAGCTGCGTATAGACGAAGATCCGCCTGTCGAAGCTCCCCGGGTGTCCCTTCGGGTGGTAGGTGACCGTCACCGTGCCTTCGCCGCCCGCGCGGACGGGCTGCCGGCCGTAGGTGGCCGCGGCGCAGCCGCAGGTGGTCTGCACGCGGGTGATGACGAGCGGTGCCGTCCCTGCGTTATGCCATTTGAACGTGTAGCCCGGCGGCGTGTCGTCCTCGCCGATATGCCCTGCGTCGATCTGCGTGCGTTCGAAGCGCATCGCTTCGGCACCGTCGGCCGTGGCGGGGTGCGCCAGGCTGTCGAGTTTGGCACGGGGGACGATGCGGATCTGCGAGCAGAGCGGTGTGGCGGCGGTTACCGCCCACAACGCCCCGCAGCAGAAGAGCATACGTGCTATCGTCGTTCCGCAGCGCATCGTCCGTTAGAGCCAGCCGTTGCCGTTTGCCGTTTTACGCACCGTGATGTTGAAATTGTGCGTCTCGCCCTTGCTCGAAGTGATGCTTGCCTTGGTCGTGCCGGCCTTCAGCCCCCTGACCGTCAGCTTCGCACCCTCCATCGACGCCGTGGCGACCGCCGTGTCGGCGATGCCGACCGTGTAGGGCGGCGTTTTGCCGCCGAGGAAGTAGTTGGCCGGGATGGCCTTCACCTCTTTGCCCAGCGAGATGTAGAGGTTCGGGAACGAAACCTGCTTGCCGTTGCCGGAGACCGCGTTGAGCAGCCTGGCCGCATTGACCTGTCCCACGCCCATCTGGTTGCGGTAGTTGGCCAGCGTCAGTTGCATGGGCTGGTTCAGGCCGACTTCGGCGACGTAGCGGGAGGAGGTTTTCAGGCAGAGCAGTGCCTTGAGCTCGTCGGCCGTGAAGTGGCGGCGGAGCTGTGCGGCATATGAGAGCCCGAGCGCGGCGACGCCCGAAACATGGGGGCAGGCCATCGAGGTGCCTTCCATGTAACCGTAGCCCGTTTCGCTGATGGCATAGGGCAGCGTCGAAAGGATGCAGCCGATCTCGCCGCGTTTGTGGTTGTCGTCGAAGTACTCGTAATAGTAGTCCTGGTCGCCGCCCGGGGCTGCGATCGTCGTGCCGGGGCCGTAGTTGGTGTAGACGGCGGGCGTATAGTCGGCAGCCGTGGCCGATACCGAGATGCACTCCTCGGCAGCGCCCGGGAACCCGGCCTGCGGGGCGCTCTCGTTGCCGCCTGCGAAGATGGCCAGGCCGCCTTCGATCGGGCCGTTGGGCGATCCGGCGTTATGCAGGAAGTAGTCGAGGGCGTCCTTCTCCAGCGGGGCGTTCGTCGCCCACTCCTCTTCGTCCTTGAAGCCCGGCGCCCCCCACTCGTAGCTGTTGGCGCTGCCCGAGATATAGCCCCAGCTGCACTGCAGGATGACGGCGCCGTTGTCGGCCGCGTACTTGATGGCCCGGACGGTCGCCAGCGAGTTGCTGACCGCGTTGCCCGAGAATATCTGGCAGCTCATGATCTTCACGCCCGGGATGTCGGCGTTCCCGCCGGCGATCGAGCTGATGCCGATGCCGTTGTTGTTCTGTGCGGCGATCACGCCCGCCACGTGCGTGCCGTGACCCGTATCGCTGACGTCGTCCCACGAGATAACGCCCGTGTCGAAGACGAAGTTGTAGCCGTAGACGTCGCCTTTGTAGCCGTTGCCGTCGTTGTCCTGCTTCGAGCGGTAAACCTCGCCTTCGTTGACCCACATGTTGTTCTTCAGGTCGGGGTGTTCGACCATGACGCCTTCGTCGAGCACGGCGACGATGATCGACTGGTCGCCCGTCGAGGATTTCCACGCCTCTTCACACTGCACGTCGGCATCGACGATCGACTTCTCGCCGAACAGGTTGCCGCGGTTGATCAGGTGCCACTGCATCGGCAGCAGCTCGTCGTTGAAGGGATAACCCGTATCCCCGGCGGCGCGGGTCGCACGCTGCATGGCGGCGAGGGCTTCGCGGGTGAGGGGCATCGCCTTCTTGCCGGCGTTGTAGGCACGGCGGATCGTGCGGTTGAGATTCACGTGCTGGACTTCGCCCAGGGCCGAGAGTTTTTCGGCGACCTCCTCGGCGGAGTAGTCGTCGCCGAAGCGTACGACGTACCACAGGTGCAGCTCCGATTCGCGGGTGCGCTCTTCGTTGCGGCCGTCTACGGGGAAGACGCGTTCGATCTGGTAGCCGCCCACGATGTCGAGAACCTCGTCGACCGAAAGGATGCCCGAGCGGGTGGCGGGGCCGCCGCTGCGGGTCGCTGCGGCCGTCTTGTCGAGTATCTCGCTCACGTAAGGTGAAAATTTGACGAGTATCTCCCCCGACTTGTGCTCGACAGGGGTGTCCTGTCCGGTGCCGGGCGTCGGGAGCTCCTCGTTGGTGCAGGCGGTAAATGCCAGGAATGCAATGGCAAAAATGCCGTATAAATAGTTTTTCATCGTCTTGATTATTTGGTCGTATCCTCGTCTTCCTCTTCTGCGCCGGGGTCTTTCTTGTACCCCTCGTAGAATTCGTAGTAATAGTTCAGGTTGGCGGGTTCGTTGCCGAATCCGGCCGATGCGCCCGTCGCATCCTTGCCTTCCTGCGTGAACACGAGCTGGAAGGGTGACCACCAGTCGAGGGCGGGGTGGTAAAGCAGCCAGTCGGGCAGTTCGCCGGTCAGGCGGTTGAGGTTGATGGCGAAGCGCTTGGTGTGCGGCATCACCTTCGGGGTGCCGATCAGCGCGCGGGGCAGCGTGTCGGCGTCGATGATGTCCTGCTCGGTGTATTTCTCCCAGTCGTCCATCTTGGGCAGCGGCCCCTGCAGGTAGTTGACCGAGAGCTGCAGCGTGTCGAGATCCCATTCGATCATGCGGCGCGGGAATCCTTCTTCATCGACGAGGCCGCCGTAGTTGGTTTCGACGGTGTTGCTCAGGTCGTAGATGTTCCTGCGCGTGTTGGCGCCCATGAGCAACGTCCGCAGTTTCGGGAAGTTGGTCGGGTTGATCTCGTCGGGAATTTTCTGGAAGTTGTTGCTGCTCAGGTCGAGGAACTCGAGGTTCTTGAGCGCCGTGAAGTTCTTGTCCAGCGAAACCAGGCCGTAGGCGGCGATGGTGAGGCGTTTGAGCTGCGTGAGCTTGGTGATGTACTCGCCGGTGGTGAGGTCTTTCAGGAAAGCGTTGACGTTGCTGTAAAAGATCAGCTCGTCGGCGGCCGTCAGGTACTGCACCTCGAAAGGCAGCTCTTCCTTGGTGTCGAACATAAAGAACCGGGCGTATTTCACGCGGCCGTTCTTCTCGGGCGTGTAACCCGTCATGCCCTCCTCCCAGAGGGTGACGTCATCCCAGTTGTCCATGCGTTCGCCGTTCTCCCACGAACTGTTGGTTCCGAGCGTGCGCGCGATGGCCAGCAGGGCGAGCGAGTCGCCGCTGCGGGTGTTCTCCTCGATGGGTTCGGCGGCGCCCTGCGTGACGAGCAGGTTGTCCTGGCGGGCGAGTTCCACCTCGCGCTTGGGCTTGAACACCACGTCGGCGATACGCTCGTTGGGCTGGGAGTTGATGCTCCAGTTGAAACGGACGGTCACCTCGCGCGGGCGGATGCCGCGGTCGAGTTCGACCTTATAGCTGTCGTATTTGAGCCAGCTTTCGGCCGAGGTGGGGACTTCGACGGCGAAGTCGACGTTGGTCTTGACCTTCACGTCGAAATAACGGGTGCCGAAGGCCGAGAAGTTGGCCACGGAAACCTCTTTCTCCCCGAGCGTGATGGCGTAGTCGAAACCCTGCTGGTCGATGGTGATCTCCTTCTTGTCCCAGGTGTTCTGCTCCTGGATGCGTACCACGCCGCGGCGGGGCGAGTCGGTCAGCGCCGAGTCGATGAGTATCCTGCACTCGGTGGTGCCGCGGCCGTTGGCCGGCGAAATGGAAATCCACGGCTCGTCGGTGGTGGCGACCCAGTCCCCCGATGCCGATACTTTGATCTTGTGGCTTCCCCCTGCGGCTTCGGCTTTGATGGCGTCGCTGTCGAGCCCGAACGCGATGTTCTTGTCGGCGTCGGAGCAACTGCATAATGCGATCGAGCAGAGGATGACCGGTATGTAATTCTTTATTTTCATTGTCGTTTCTCCTTAGGTGTTATTCGAGCATTTTGTCGCAGTTCAGGATGTTCTGGGTCTTGTCGTAGATCAGGTTGTAGACCCCCTGCTGCCAGTAGTAGCAGATGGCCGAGGCATCGAACGTGATGTTGGGGTTGTCGCTGATGTCGAGGTGGTAGATCAGGTAGGAGATCGTGTCCTCGATCTTGCGCAGGTCGTTCGAACCGATGTAGAACCCGCGCAGGCCCGTGTGCTGGTAGAGCCCCGTGGGCCACTCGCGCAGGCAGCGCTTACCCTCGGCATCGCGCTGGCCGCGGATGGCGTATACGGTCAGCCCGGCGCAGTTGAGCGGCCCGAACGGGAACTTGTCGAACGAGTTGTACGAAATATCCAGCCCGTAGAGGTAGGGCAGCTGCTCGGCCGTGAAATCCTTGGACAGGGCCTTCAGTTTGTTGTAGGTCAGGTCGAGCGATACGAGTGACGTCGAGTTCTTGCCGCCAAAGCTGCCCTCGGGGATTTCGTCGATGCTGCAACCGCGCAGGATGATGTAGGAAACCAGCGAATTGGTCGTGCCGAGGCATTTGGGGAACTTCGTCAGCCCGGGGTTGGCCGCCAGCGAGAAGGTCTCCACCCGCAGGCCCTTGTATTTGCCCTCCTCTTCGCCTTCGAAGCCGTCGATCTCGTTGTAGGAGAAATCCACCGATTTCATGGCGTATTTGGACTTGGCCGAGAAGATGTTGGGAACCTTCTTGAGCTTGTTGTAGGTCACCGAGAAGGTCTCCGTGTCGTCCGTGCCGCAGAAGATGCCGTCGCTGTTGGCCGGGAGCGAAGTGATGTTGTTGTGGTCGAGGTAGAGCTGTACGGGTGCGACCTCCTTGCCCAGCGGATGGAGCGTTTCGATCTGGTTCCGGGACAGGTCGAGCAGGCCGATCTTCTTCAGGTTGCTGAACGACTCGGGGATCTCCCTGAGTTTGTTGTTGGTTGCATAGAGGATCTGGAGCTTCTCCTTCGATGGGCCGTTGGCGATGGCGTCGAGCCCCTTGTATAGCTCTTCGGCCGACCATTGGGCGTTGTTGGAGATGTTGACCGAAACGAGCTCGGGCATCTGCGCGATCTCCACCGGGAAGCGGGTCATCTTCGGGCAGTTGTAGACCTCCAGGTCGGTCAGCGACTTGAGGTTGGCCACTTCGGCGGGAATCTCCTCCAGCTCGCCGTTGGCGATGTTGAGGTACTCGAGCTTTTCGAGTTTGCCGATGGCCGGGTCGATCGACTTGAGCCCGTTGGTGAGCTTGCCGTGTACGACGTCGTAGGGACGGATATTGTTCTGGAGGCCGGTCTTGCGGTCGATGATCTGATCCTCGGTGAAATTCTTGTAGAGCGACGTGGCCGGGATCGAGATGCCGTGTTCGGCCAGGGCCCGGGCGATCGGCTCGGACGTCTGGGTCGGGATATGGATCAGCGAGAGGAACTCCTTGTGACGCTCCATGCGGGTGCGGTTGCGCTCGGAGAGGCTCTTGTCGTGTGCCAGCGAGGGGTCGTATTCGAGCAGGTTGCCGTCGTTGTGCGTGCCCAGATACAACTCGACGAGCTCCGAGAGCTGGCCGATGGCTGCCGGCACGTGCCCGCGGAAGCCGAACTCGCCGATCGAGATCTTCGCCACGCGGCCGTTGGAGTGCACCTCCACGCCCGGCTGGACGCCCCACAGGTCGGGATCCTTGTTGAAATCCCAGTTGACGCCGGTGGGATAGTTTTCACCCCTGTAAGACCAGTGCTCCCCGTCGAGCGCCTTCCAGATTTCGTAAAGCGCGTAGTAGTCGCGGATATACTCGTCGGCCTCGTAGAGCGTGACGCCGACTTTGGCCTCGGTGGTCTTGTTGTCCTCGATGGTGAAATCCAGGTTCTTGGGACGCTTGTTGGTCTCCAGCAGGACTTTGTTCTTGTCGTAGGCCTGGTATTTCTCCAGGCTGTAATCGCCCGCCTTGAGCGAGAGCAGCGTGTCGCATTCGAGCGAGGAGGTCTGGTAGCCGTCCTCGATGTCCTCGGGGGCCCCGTCCTCGCGGTCGTCCCTGAAGTGGATCGAGAACTTCGCGGGGAGTTTTTCGAACGTGGTGAGCTCGTTGGTCGTCTTGTGCCTTACGGTCAGGTCGAGGAACGCGATCTCGTCGAAGGTGTACTGCCGTTCGGCGGCACGCGTCACCACGGGCGTCTCGGTGAAGTCCGACAAGTCCTTGGAGATCGAAAAACGCACCGTGCCGCGCGGCTCCACGTCGACCGTCAGGTCGTGCGACACGAGGCCGCCGGCCACGATGTCGAGCCTCTCTTCGCCCGGCATGCCGTTGTAGATCAGCTCGTCGTCGGCATTGAATAACGAGAAGGTGATGATCTGGTATTGTCCCGTCAGCAGCCGGAGCTTCTCGCTGCGCAGCCCGAATTCGGCGCTCTGCTTGTCGGGGGCCGAGAGCGTCAGCGACTGGGTGATGGTCGTGCCGTCGTAATAGAGCGAGACCTGCACCTTGCTGGCTTCGGAAAGGTAGTCGAGCTGGGGTTTCTGGGCCCGGCTCAGGGCGTCGTAGGACGCCTCCTTGTGTAGCTTGAACTGAACGTATCCGTAATCTTGGTCGCGGTTGTCGATGCCGTCGTCGTCGGAACATCCGCCGAGGAAGGCCATGCCCAGTGCGAGGAGTGCCGTTACGGAAAATTTTAAAAGTTTCATATCTAAAAACCTGGTCTGTATGTTCTCCATAAATTGTAGTCGTATCGAACAGGGCCCCAGCCCCCTTCGGAGAGGGGCCCTGAATCATTGGGGTCAGATGTTGAGCGTGCAGATGATCACCATCACCACGTTCCAGTTGGCACCGTAGAGGAACATGACGCCCTCGGCGGCGGTCTGAGAGTCCATGTTGACGTAGATCTGGGTCGGGCCGTAGGATTCGGCCGTAAGCCAGCTTTCCGCATCGCCTTGGGCCATGAAACTCGAGTAGGTTGGGACGTTCATCACGGCGTTCGTGGTTTCTCCCTCGTAGGTCAGGTGGTAGATCGGGGCGCCGTACTCCGCATACTGTTCGTAGTATTCGCCCGAGGTGATCTCTTCGAGGGTCGCGCCGGTGACGTATTCGGGATATGCGAACCCGATGTCCGCATTGGGATCGTAGAGGCAGTTGACGGCCGCGATGTTGCCCTCGGCGTCGTAGAAGACGATGTAGCCTTCGTCCTCGCGATCCATGTCGATGATGGCCCCGCCTTCGACGCGGCGTACCGAGAGCCAGTTCTGCTCGTCCGACAGCGGCTGGCAGTCGGCGTCGTAGCATTTATAGCCGGTGAAGTCGCGTTCGAATGTCAGCGTGGCTTCGGGGTCGTTCGACCAGGCTTTGGTGTAGGTCAGTTTGTAGGCATCGTCGACCTCGAGCTCGCGGAGCGACCAGTGGGTCGAGGGGAGTTTCTCGAACAAGGTGCCGATCTCCGCCATGCCCTCGGGGTTGGCAGCCTGGATCGGGCCGGGGCTGGCCTGCTGTGTCAGCGTGGCGAAGACATAGGGCTGGTACTCTTCCTTGATGTCGTAGTCGAAGAGTTCGTTGGGGTCGGAGACCGCCATCGAAGCCGGGAGCACGATGATCCTGGCCGTGCGGGCATCGCCCTGGTTGACCTCCGTGCCGACGGTGAAGCCCCGATCCATGATGACCAGCTCCTCGTCCCAGGCGCTTTCCTCGACGATGACCCATTTGGTGTCGGCTTCGTCGCCGCTCAGGCCGGTATTGCCCCAGCGATCCGTGACTTCGGCGATGACATAGATCCTCGCACCCCTGATGCCCTTGACCGAACCGCGTGCGGTGCCGGGCGACCAGTCGCCGTTCATGCTGTTGTAGATCTCGGCTGCGGCGTTGAACTTGAGTTCCTTATCGAGCGTGACATCGAAAATGTCGCGGCAGGAGGGGATCGTGACCGGAATCTCGACCTTCGCGTCGAGGTTGTTCTTGTCGATGAACACCAGTTTGTCCTGCGCCCCGTCGAGCGGGTAGGCCGACGGGTTGCCCTGGATGCGGATCTCGACTTTCGTGCCGGGTTTCCCGACCGTCACCGACGGGGTGGATACCCACTCCGGCAACTGGTTGATCGCCCAGTCGTAGTTGGCCTCGACCAGGATCGGCATCGAGAAATCGGTGCGTCCCTCGGGCCAGGTCAGGTCGATGCTTTCGGCCTCCCCTTCGTTATAGGAGTAGGTGAGGCCGGTTTCGCTGCCGCCGTATTCGAAGTCGCCGTACTGGTCGAGCTTGCATGTGCGGAGGCTGAAGCCGCGTTCGAGCGTACCGCGCGTGATCGTGGCGATGACCTTGCTCTGGCCGCCCATCTTGAGGGTTACCTCGCAGACACGCGTGTCGTCGAACTCATCGAGTTCGGCCACGCCGATTACGATCCGCGATGCGCCCGCACCGCCGCGCAGCGTCCAGACTTTCTGTGTTTCGTCCTGTATCCAGAACCATGCGGCGGTAGCCGTCGGGACACTCACCTCCCAGTTCTGGTTGGGCTCTATCTCGAGCGTGTAGGTGCCGCCGGCTCCGATGGTCGCCGAAACCGCCTCGGGGGAGGTGGGGCTGGGGAGCTTCGTATCCTCATCCGAATCGGAACACGAAGCGGCCGCCAGACATGCTCCGGCGAGCAGCGACATCACCAAGTGTAAATAATGTCTTTTCATATTTCGTTTCTTTATTTACGTTATGATTTAGAGCGATCCGGACGCCGTGACGCCTCCCGGGAGCATGCCTTCTTCCCGCTGGAGCCGTTCGGCCTCCTCGTCGCTGACCCATTCGATGATGTTGTAGAAATGGCCTACCAGGCCCATGTTCACGCCCATGTCCTCGACATGCACCTTGATCCACAGCGCCACGTAGTGCTGGCAGCTGTTGAAATAGGAGTCGTAGAGCGGGCTGTTAGTGACCAGTATCTTGTTGTCCCCGACGATCTGTCCGAAGACCGAAGCCTCGTCGGCCAGTACCTGGTTCTTGTCCATGGTTACCAGCGGTTCGATCGGATCGCGCGGGTCGAGGCGGATCGTGACGTCGTAGCCCGAGAAGAGCCAGTCGTGCAGGATGATCATGTTCTCTTCGGTGGGGTGCTTCTCGGTGCGGATGAGGCGCTGGATGCTCTTGTTTTCCACGCCGGGGTAGCTGTTGAGGAACGTCGAGGTCACCACGCACCAGCCCGTGAATTCGTTGATGTCGTAGGGGCAGCTTTTCTGCATGACGACCTTCGTCCGGTCGTGGTAGAGATCCCATTTCAGCTGCTCGGGCATGACCAGTTTGAGGATGAAGCCCAGCGAGTCGGTATCTTCGATGTTGTCGTACAACCCGCGCACCTGTACGTCGGCCTTGCGCGAACCGGCCTTTATGGTGATGGTGTTCGACAGGAGGCGGTAGTGCTTCCCCTCGACGGCATTGCTGCCCTGGTCGATGATCTCCACGCCGAATGTGCGGTCGTAATCGCACGCGACGGTCGAGGAGACCGGTACCGAGAAATAGTCTTGGTCTTGGAGTACGGCGTAGGTGGCCAGGGTATCGGCGAACAGCACGTACTCCGCGTCGGAGTAGGTCTTATATTCCTCCTTGCAACCCGTTGCGAGGGCGGCCAGGAGTCCCGTTGCAAACAAAACCGTGATAATTCGTTTCATTGTCTCTCTTCTATTCGTTGTTGCTATCTGTTGCTTTCGTTCGGGAGTATCTCCGAACCGGGGGCTTCCAGCTCGTGCTGCGGGATCGGCCATACGAAAAGCGGGTTGTCGGCTTCGATCTTGAGCGAGCTTCCCTCGGCCTGCGAATTGGCCTGCGGCTTACGCTCGAAGCCCTTGTGCCAGCGTTTGAGGTCGTGCAGGCGGAAACCCTCCATGTAGAGTTCGCGCAGGCGCTCGTCGGAGATGGTCTGCAACCAGTTGTCCTTCGTGACGTTGATCGTGCCGCCCGATTTGTAGCGCATCTTGCGCAGCGTCGAGAGGTCGTTGCCGGCCTTCGAAAAATCGTTCTTTTGGCAGTAGGCCTCGGCGCGGATCAGGTACTGCTCCGCCAGGCGGAACGGCTTGGGCATCGAGACATGGTAGATCTGGTTGGCGATCAGGTTGCGGTTGCCGTAGTATTTGACCAGCAGCGGCCAGCTCAGCCCGTGAGCATAACCGGTCTCGGTCTGGTAGAAGTAGCCCGAATAGCGCAGGTCGGCATCGTCGTAGAGATCCAGGGCGGCCTGGCCGGGGACATAGTCGGGATAGAAATAGGTGTAGTCCTTGTTGAAGTTGAGGAACACCGTGCCGAGCGCCCCGCCGTAGGAGGTGTCGGTGAAGCCGATGCGCCAGATGACCTCGTATCCCAGGTCGTACGCCCACATGTAGTCGAAATAGGTGTAGTCGGAGGTGTAGTTGGTCTTGGCATCGGAGAGCTGGAAGGTGGCCTTTTTTTCGTCGATCAGGGTGCTCGAATATTTGATCGCCGTGTCCCAGTCCTGCATGTAGAGCGCCACGCGGGCGTGCAGCGCCTCGGCCGAGGCCGAGGTCATGTAGACGTTGCCGTAGGCGTCGTTCTCCTTGTCGAGGCGTTTCTCGGCCTCGGCCAGGTCGTCGAGTACGAACTGGTACGAGTCGTAGAGCGATGCGCGGCGGGCCGCCTCGGGCGTAAAGTATTTCGTGCGCAGCACGACGCCCAGTTCCGATTGGGCCGTGTCCGGCTCATAGGCCTTGCAGAAGGTCTTGAGCAGTTCGGAATAGCAGAGCGCACGCACGGCGTAGACCTCGCCCGTGTACTGTTCGAGCTTCTCGATGTTGGTGTCGCTGATCTCGTTCGCCACCACCTCGTCGATGCGGTCGAGGTAGAAGTTGCAGTTGCCGATCACCTTGTAGAGGGCGGCATAAACCGCTTCGAGCTGCAGGTCGGTCGGGCGTATGTCCCAGCGCCAGAACGAGCCGTAGGTGTTGGTGTTGCCTTCGACGGCATAGACCAGGTCGGCCTGGATGTCGGGCAGCAGGGTGAGGTAGCCGCTGTAAAGCGCGTTGCTCTTGAGCGAGGCGTAGATGCCGGTGAGCGTCTGCTCGGCGTCGGCGAAGGTGCGCATGGCCTCCTTCTCCGGAATGGACGAGCCGGGGTACTTGTCCAGGCACGAGGTGGCGCCGACAAGTATCGCGAGGGCCGAAAGGTAGAATTTTATATTGCGTAACATGTTCATAGTCCCTGATTAGAATGTTAAGTCGAGTCCGAAGGTGAATTGGCGTGCCATAGGGTACTGTGCCTGGTACATATTGCTCGACCCTTCGGGATCGAGGCCCGTGAATTTGGTAAAGGTGAAGAGGTTCTGGGCCTGGGCGTAGATCTTCACGCCGCTGATGAAGCGTGTCTTACGCAGCCACTCCTGCGGGAAGGAATAACTCAGCATGAGGTTTTTCAGGCGCAGGAACGAAGCGTCCTCCAGCAGGCGGTCGTCGAACTCGGTGTAGACGCCGTGGCGCGGGATGTCGGTGATGTCGCCGGGTTTCTTCCAGCGGTTGAGCAGGCGCTTGGACTGGTTGTAGGAGGCGAATCGGCCGTTCGACTCGTCGAAATAACGGTCGTTGTTGATCATCCAGCGGTCGGCGACCCAGCTGAACTGTGCCGACAGCGAAAGTCCCTTCCAGGCCAGCGTCGTGCCGAAGCCGCCCTGCCAGGGCGCCACGTAGCTCTTGCCGACCATGACCTTGTCCTCGTCGCGGAGCTCGGTGGTCAGCTCGCCCTCCTTGGTGTACCACAGCGCGTCGCCGTTGGCGGGGTTGACGCCTGCGAACCGGTTGAGGTAGAACTCGCCGAAGGAGTGCCCCACGACCAGTTTGGTATTGGTGCTCGAAAGCTCGTATTCGCTGACCCCGCTGTAGAGCTTGGTCATCTTGTTCCTGTTGTAGGAGACGTTGGCGTTCACGCTCCACACGAAATCCTTGTGCTGGATGACGTGGGCGGCCAGGCTCACCTCGACGCCGCGGTTGGTCATGTCGCCCACGTTGTCCCAGCGGAAGCCGAAGCCGTTGGAGGTGGTGTAGGAAACGGGAACCTCCATGAGCATGGCGCTGTTCTTCTTGTGGTAGAGTTCGACGTCCACGTTCAGGCGGTTCCAGAAGCCCAGGTGCACGGCCAGGTTGGTGATCCACAGCTTCTCCCACTGCAGGTCTTCGTTGCCCGGCTGCGAGGGGGCGATGCCGGCGTCGCCGTAGTAGTTCAGGCCGCCGCTCACGAGCGCCATGTGTTCGTAGTTGGGGATCGACGAGTTACCCGAGGTGCCCGTGCTGAAGGCGATCTGCGCGTTGGTGAGCCAGCGGCGCGAGTTCTCCATGAATTTCTCGTTGCGCAGGTTCCACATCATGCCCACTGAGCCGAACGCAGCCCAGCGTCCCGAGGTGCCGAAGCGCGAGGAGCCGTCGGTACGGACGGAGAAGTCGACGTAGTAACGGTCGGCGTAGTTGTATTCGCCGCGCGCGAAGAACGACAGGAAGGCGTAGTTGTCGTCGGTGACGTCGCTCCACGACGTGGCTCGCGTCCCCGACGAGATGTTGACCAGCTTGTCGTTGTTCTGGCCGCGGGTGGCCAGCGTGAACTCCTCGTAGCTGTAATCGACGCCCTCCTGGCCCAACAGGAAGTTGAACGAGTGTCCGCCGTCGAGCGAGAAGCGGTAGTTGATCGTATTGGTGATGGAAAGGCTCATGCCGTCGGTCGAGTAGCGCTGGGCCGTGCCCGAGCCCAGGTTGGGCGGGTAGTTGGGGTAGGAGGCGCCGAAGCCCGTCGTGTGCGAATAGCCTACGCCGAACTGCGACCGGATGGTGAGCCCCTCGATGGGGGTGGCCTCGGCGAAGAGCGTCGAGATCACCTTGTATTTTTTATAGGAGATCTTGTTGTTGGCCAGCCATTCGAGCGGGTTCTGGCCTTCGCCCTTCCAGGTGCCGTCCTTGATCGAGGCGAGCGAGCCGTCGGGGCGGTGGGGATTCCAGTACGGCATCATGAAACGTGCGGCCGAGATGGGGGTCACGAGCGTATATTCGCCCGACTCGGCGCGTTCGATGGTCTGGTAGTTCATCATCGTGTTGGTGCCGAGCTTGAGCCATTTGGCGGCCTGCTGCTCGACGTTGGCGCGGAGCGAGAAGCGCTCGAAGGCCGAACCTGCGGCGATGCCCTCCTGGTTGTAGTAGCCGCCCGAGACGTAGTAATTGGTCTTGTCGGTGGCCCCCGAAACCGAAAGTTCGTAGTTCTGGAGCAGGGCGGCATCGTTGAACACCTCGTCGAGCCAGTTGACGTTGGTCTTGCCCAGGACGTTGTAGTTTTTGCCGTCGGTGAACCCGATCTCCTTCTCGTACTGGATGCGTTCGCCGGTGTCCATCAGATCCCAGTTGCCGTAGGCGATCTGCGAGAAACCGAGCTGCATGCGGTAGTTGATCTTCGCCCGCTCGGCCATGCGCCCGCGTTTGGTCGTGATGACGATCACGCCGTTGGCCGCGCGCGCACCATATATAGAGGTGGAGGAGGCGTCCTTGAGCACCGAGATGCTCTCGATGTCGGCCGGGTTGATGGCATTGAAGTCGGAACTGGCGATGGCGACGCCGTCGAGTATGTAGAGCGGCGAGGTACCCGAGTTGATCGAGTTCATGCCCCGGATCATCATCGTTGCCGACGTGCTCGGCTCACCCGAATTGGAAAGTACCGTCAGGCCGGGAACCTGTCCTTGGATGGCCTGGTCGAACGCCGCCGTAGGGGTGTTCTCGACCTTTTCGGCCTTGACGGTCGATACCGATCCGGCGATGGTGCCCTTCTTGCGGACACCGTAAGCGATGACCACCACGTCGTCGAGCGCCTGTGCCTCGCTCTCGAGGGAGACGTTGTAGGTCAGCGAGGCGCTGCCGCCCGGAACCGTAAAGGTGGCGGGCTTGTAGCCGATGTACTGGAAGGTGAGCGTCGTCCCTGCGGCGACGCTGATCGAGTAGCTTCCGTCCGCAAGGGTGCTCACCCCGCTGGTGGCCCCGGAAATCACGTTGACCCCGATGAGGGGTTGCTTGTCATCCGCCGAGGTGACGATGCCTCTGACGGTCACATTTCCCCCCCCCTGAGCTACGGACATCGCCGGCAAGGCACATAGGAAAAATGCAAGAATGTTGAGTAGAAGTTTCGTTTTTTGCATAAGTAAATGATACTTTCTTACGCGACAAAGAAAAATAATTAAAACGAATTTGCCAAATGTTCAAAATAGATGAAATGTAAGCAGGAGTGTTCGGAAAGGGTCTTTCCGGCCCTCTTTTCAGGGCGAAAACAGGTGCTATAAGACTAAATATAAATAACTTAACATTTTGTTTTAACCCGAAGAACCATTGTTGAACACGGGTTAAAATATTTTTATAAAAACGAAAATAAAATTCAATATGTTTTGAATATTTTGGGGTTTCGGGCGAAAAAATACCCTCCGGTACGGTTTGATATGCGGTGAGTTTCCGGACGTAGGTGCTTCTGGATACCTTATTTTTTAATATTATTTAATATATACCAACCTGCGGGGTGGTTCTTTGAAAAAATATAAAAAATATAAAAATATTTTTCGCCGGAGGGGACGAACTTCCCCGAAAACCTGAGGAGATAACAATTTTCCGGCAATCGGTGGTGTACGGAGGAAATACGCGAAACCCCGTAAAGAGTTCTCAAAGGGGATTTTATCGAGGGCGATTAGGCTGAAACGGGAAGTAAAGTAAAGGATGCGCAGTTTTTTGGTGTATTATGCTTACAGATTGTAAGTGATATGCCGTGATTTCATTTTAATACATAACATCAACCCCTATTTGCGCCCGCGGGTCAATGCTTTGGTCGGCGGCGGGTTGTAGCCCCCGTGCATCGCTGCCGTGGGCAACCCGCGGTGCGTCACGGCCGTGGTCTGTTCCGGCGGGTCACTGCCCCTTCCCGCCCCGGAAGCGGGCGCGGTACTGACTGGGGCTGAGCCGTTCGCGGAGGCGGAAAAAGAGCGAGAAGGCGCTCACGCTTTCGAAGCCGAGCGCATAGGCTATTTCCGAGATGCTGTGGGCTGTCGTCGCGAGCAGTTCCCGGGCCTTGTTGAGCCGCATCGTGTGCTGGTATTGCGCCGGCGCCATCCCCACCTATTCGCGGAAGACGCGGCGGAACCACGTGTAGCCCATGCCCACTTCGCGGGCGATCTGTTCGGGCGAGCGGTTGCGGCCGAAGTCTGTGCGCATGATGGCTTTCGCGCGGTTGATCTTCTCGACGACGGGGTTGTCGGAGTAGAGCAGGTTGCTGTGCTTGAAGAGCACCGACCCCAGGATGTGGAGCACGATGCTCGAAATAAGCGGCTGGAATCCCACGCGCTCCTCCTCGACCGTGCCGATGATCTCGCGGTAGCACCGCTCGATGCCGCCGCTGCACCCGATCCGCAGCAGGGGGCGCCGGCGGCAGAGGAACCCCTGCTGTTCCAGCCGGTCGATATTGGCGCCGCGGAAGCCGACCCACCACTCCGTCCATCCGGTGCCGGGGTCGGGTGAATAGGAGTGCCATTCGTTGGGGAAGAGCAGGAGCATGGTGCCCGCCTCGACCGTCTGCGACGGGCAGGATGCCGACTCGAAACGTCCCCGTCCGGCGGTGATGTAGACCAGCTGGTATTCGTCGAGCGTGCGGCCGCTGCCTTTGTAAAACAGGTAGTGCTCGGGGTGTTCCGAGACGGGGTAGGGCGTTCCGGGCGGGACGTGCTGGTGCCCGGCCGTGGTGCAGACGATGCCCCACTGCTCGTCGCGCGGGGAGACTGGCAGGTAGTGAAGGATGCTCAGCGGCCGGTCGTCCATAGTGTCAAATCTATATATAGTTTGTCAAAACCATCAACAAAGGTAGGGAAAAGATTGTATAGTTTTGCATCAGTAACCTAAAACTTTCCGTGATGAACCGTTATTTCGTTGGTGTCGATCTCGGTGCCACGAGCGGCCGTGTCATTCTCGCCACGCTCTGCGGCGACGGCATCGCCCTCGAAGTTCTGCACCGCTTCCCGAACCGCCTGCTTTCGATCGGCGGCAAATATTATTGGAACATCTACTCGCTCTATGAGGAAATCCTGCACGGCCTGACGCTGGCCGGGCAGCGAAGGCTTCGGGTCGATTCGATCGGTATCGACACGTGGGGCGTCGACATGGCCTGCGTGGCGGCCGACGGTACGCTGGCCGGGCTTCCGAGGGCTTACCGCGATCCCTATACCAACGGGGTTCCCGAGGAGTTCTTTCGGAAAATACCCCGGCAAGAAGTGTACCGCCGCACGGGTATTCAGATCATGAATTTCAATTCGCTCTTCCAGCTCCGTGCCGCACGCGGGGAGGGGATGTCGGCGCTGGAAAATGCCGCGTCGGTGCTTTTCATTCCCGACGCGCTGTCGTACCTGCTCACCGGCGAGAAGGTATGCGAGTATACGATCCTCTCGACGTCGCAGTTCATGGAGCCCCGCACGCGGGAGATCGACGGCGCACTGCTGCGCGAGGCGGGCGTCGATCCCGCGCTTTTCCCGCGGGTGGTGATGCCCGGCCGGAGGATCGGGGTGCTTTGCGACGCCGTAGCCCGGCAGACCGGGCTGGGGGCGGTGCCCGTGGTGGCCGTCGCGGGGCACGATACGGCTTCGGCCGTGGCGGCCGTGCCTGCCCGGAACAGCCGCTTCGCCTACCTCTCGTCGGGGACGTGGTCGCTGATGGGCATCGA
>ERZ780053.357-NODE-357-length-18105-cov-2.28521_pt1 | contig 18105 bp, 9 predicted proteins | sample MGYA00511088_ERZ780053 | MGnify/ENA primary metagenome ERZ780053 (study PRJEB29588, sample SAMEA2150866) | human gut metagenome | biome: human gut; feature: human-associated habitat; material: faeces | place: Denmark | collected 2008/2010 ...
TAATGGAAAACCAGGTGGCACTGACTAATGAAGCGCAGAAAATAGCGGATATTCCGTTGATGATTACCTTCGATGGTGAGTGGGGACTTTCCATGCGTTTGCGGGGTACACCGGTGTTTCCGCGAAATATGGTTCTGGGCTGTATACAAAACGACAGCCTGCTCTATGAGTACGGGCGCGAGATGGCCCGGCAGTGCCGTGAGCTTGGCGTGCAAGTCAACTTTGCTCCTGTGGCGGATGTGAATATCAATCCGAAGAATCCCGTTATCAATACCCGCTCTTTTGGAGAAAGTCCGGTAAATGTGGCGGATAAAGTGATAGCTTATGCACGTGGACTGGAAGATGGCGGTGTACTTTCCGTAAGCAAGCATTTTCCCGGTCATGGAGATACGGATGTGGATTCGCATCATTCATTGCCGAAGTTGTCGTTTTCGCGTGCACGTCTGGACAGTGTGGAGCTTTATCCGTTCAGAAAGGCGATTCAGGCCGGACTGTCCGGTATGATGGTGGGACATTTGGAAGTGCCGGTGCTTGAGCCGAAACGAGGAGTACCTTCCTCGCTTTCGCGTAAAGTGGTGCATGATTTGCTGACACAGGAGATGCAGTTCAAAGGGTTGGTGTTTACGGATGCACTTGCCATGAAGGGAGTATCTGCCAATAACACGAGTATTTGCTTGCAGGCATTGCAGGCGGGGCACGACCTGCTGCTCGTTCCCCGGCGGATAAAGGAAGAGGTGGAAGCTATACTGGATGCCGTGAAGAGCGGTGAGTTGACAGAAGCGGAGATCGAAACGAAGTGTCGGAAAGTGCTTACCTATAAATATGCTCTCGGATTGTCGAAGAAACCTTTTGTCCGTCTTTCCGGTTTGGGAAACCGTATCAATACGGCACATACGCGTGATCTGATACGGCGTCTGAACCAGGAGGCGATCACTGTGCTGAGAAATAAGAACAATGTGCTTCCGCTGGATGCGGATACCCGTGAAGTGGCAGTGCTCAATGTGGGGGATGCGAAAGAGGTACAGCCGTTCCTGAAAGAACTCTCCGGATATATAAATTCCGCCGGGACGAAAGGAAGTCCCACCGTCTTTCAGCTGAAGAAAGACTTGCAGCCTGCTGCGCGCAAGCTGTTGCGTGATTCATTGTCACAATATAAACGTATTCTTGTCTGCGTCACGGAACATCGTCTGGCACCCTACCAACCATTCTTTGCCGAGTTTACTCACGATGTGCCGGCGGTTTATCTGCTTTTTATTCCCGGTAAGCAGATGTTGCAGATACGCCGGGCAGTGTCTGCTGCGGACGCCGTAGTATTGGCACATTCTTCGATAGATGATGTGCAGTGCCGGACAGCCAAAATACTTTATGGAGATGCAACAGCCGACGGACGTCTTTCGGCAAGCATCAGCAATTTGTTTGCCACAGGTACGGGGCAGGTTATTACTCCGAAGACACCACTCCACTTTGTGCCCGATGAGTATGGAGTGAATTCTCGTCTGCTGACCCGTATCGATGAGATTGCGAAAGAAGGAATTAAGGAAGGTGCCTATCCCGGTTGCCAGATCGTGATATTGAAAGATGGAAAGGAAATGTATAATAAGGCATTCGGAACGCATACCTGGCCGGGCGCTTCTGCCAATAGGCTTTCTGCATCCGTTATTCCGGGTGCTACTTTGCCGGTATCCCCGACGGATGTTTATGATCTTGCTTCGCTGACAAAGACTACGGCAACGCTGCTTGCCGTCATGAAACTGTATGATAAAGGGCGTCTGAATCTTACTGACCGTGTGTCGGACTATCTGCCTTGGCTTCAGGATACGGATAAAAAGGATATTACTGTCCGGCAATTACTGTTGCATGAGTCCGGATTGCCTTCCACGTTGTTGTTCTATCTGGAAGCTATCGATAAGGAAAGTTATGAAGGAACTCTTTTCAAGGCAAAGCCCGATGCCGCACATTCTGCACAGATCGGTGTACGTACTTGGGCAAACCCGAAGTTCAAGTTCCAGAAGGGGCTGACATCCAAAGTACGCACGGCAGAGCATACATTGCAGGTTTCTGATAGCTTGTGGCTGAATCGCTCCTTCAAGGAGGCATACCGGCAGAAGATTATAGAAACTCCGTTGCGCGACCGGCGCTATCGGTATAGTTGTGTCGGCTTCATCCTGTTGCAGCAGTTGGTGGAAGCGCGTACGGGAATGTCGATGGATGCTTTTCTGGAGCAGGAGTTCTATGCTCCGATGGGACTGAAACGTACCGGATACTTGCCGCTGCGAGGTGCAGCTACTGCGGGAACGGCTTATGCCGGCATTGTTTCCGGTAGCCATGCTCCTCTGTCGAAAGCCGAAATTATACCTTCTTCCTTTGATCCTTTCTTGCGGAAGACCGTTCTTCAGGGCTTTGTACATGATGAGTCGGCAGCCTTCCAGGGTGGTGTATCGGGTAATGCCGGGTTATTCTCTAATGCAACGGAAGTAGCGCGAATTTATCAGATGTTGCTGAATGGTGGTGAACTGGATGGCAAGCGTTATCTGAGTCCGGAGACTTGCCGTGTATTTACTACTACGGTTTCACGCATCAGCCGCCGTGGTCTGGGATTTGATAAGCCCGACCGTCAGAATCCGGCAAAGAGCCCATGCGCTGCCGCTACCCCTTCTACCGTCTATGGTCATACCGGCTTTACGGGTACTTGTGCCTGGGTAGACCCGACGAACGGCCTTGTTTATGTCTTCTTGTGTAATCGCATTTATCCCAATGTATGGAATACGAAACTGATGAAGATGGATATTCGTACACGAATACAGGAAGTGATGTATCAGGCGGTGAAATAATTACGAGTTACAAGCTACGAGCTACAAGTGCCATGCGGCATAATTGTTCGTAAACATAGCGCAGCAACTTGTAGCTTGTATCTTGTAGTTCGTAACTACAAAAGGGAATAGCCCCCCGCTCACGCGGCCGGTTATTCCCTTTTTCACGTCTTGAAACAATCAATTAATACCAGTCAAACTTATTGTGTTGCAATGCAAATTATGTTAGAATGCAATACCCAGTCGTAGACCGAAGTTGCTCAAGCCATCTACACTGTATGTGAACAAGTCACCCTTGTTCGTGCCGTAGCTATAGTAAGCGGCAACGTGCAGACCCGGACCATAGGCCCATGGGTAGATGTTGATACCAATTTCCGGTGATACGTAGAAGCCCCAGGTGCTCTTGTTAGCTTCGTACACATTGAAAGTAGATTTGATTTCGGCATATTGAGGACCTACTTTCAATCCAACGTAAGGTTGGAAAGCGCTACCGCGGTCGAAAGTATAACGTCCGGCAAGGCCGAAAGGCAACTGGAACAAAGTGTGCTGTTGGTCAGTATTGATGCTACCGCCTTCACCTACGGGAAGTGTCTGGCGACCGAAGTATTCGTGGTTGCTGTGGTAGGCCAGGAAGGCACCAAGAGCAATGTTCGGAGTCACATAGTAACCACCTTCAAAACTCATACCCCATCCGCTGGCTTTATCAGCGAAGTGGTTGCTCAGGGGGAAGTTGAATTGCCAATCGATGTTGGCATAACCGTTATCGGTTAATTGTGCCTTTGCCGGCATGGCGAAGACGAGAGCCAGGGCAGTGATTGCCAGTACTCTTATAGAAAGATATTTTATTGTTTTCATACTTGTTATTGTTTTTAGTTATGAGATACTTCAGGCTGTACCTCTCTACTTAACTATTTACTACTAACAATTACTTATTAGTAAGGTAGGAAGATTGAGTGTAGGCTTGGTTTACACCTTCAATGGCCAATTTAGTGTTTACAGCTGTAGAACCGCTAAGCAATCCGCTCATGTAGCTTGTCCAGAGTATGGGCAATTTTTCCTTTTCGCCTTGAGTGGCTTCCAGGTTGAGAAGCTCGGTGATGAATGAACCGGTGCTATATGTATAAGTCACAGCATACGGGTAGTACCATCCGCCCCAGTTGCCCCAGTAAGGTGCATCCCAGTAGCCCGGGTAATTCCACCACCATTCGGGACGTCCGTAGTCATTAAAGTAGTAAGTGCTCTTGATGTAGCTGACCTGCAAACCGAGGTTGGCTTCTTCACGATCGTCTACACGGACAAAACCGCGATTGTTCATATTGGTAGCGTAGGCTTGCAGAATTTCCTGAGCGCTCTCGTCTTTCCAGTATTCAGCTTCTTTCTTATCACCGATGATAAGGATGCTGTCCGGCATGTAGTACGTTTGGAAAGCTTTGAAATCAGCTTTCGTGTCATAGTTGGTATAAACCAGATACTTGTTGTCCAGCTTATCCGTGTCAGGGTCTTTTTCGCAGGCTGCGAAAGTCAAGACCACCAATAATAGGGGAATTAATTTCTTCATACTTTTATAATGTTTAGGTTAAATATAAAAATCCTGCCCTGGTACCTCAGGCTTTTGGTACATGAACAAGATAAAAAATAAAAGGTTCAGAAGGAGGTATGTTAAATTTTAATCTTTTGCAGAAAAACGGGGCGCTCTGAATTGGGGGAATAGGTGCATAGACGGTATTTTACAGGCTATAAGTTCACAGCTGTTTCCTTTCATGAAAATTCAGTTTACCCCAAATGGTAACTGTGTTGACTCTACACGGTGACTCTATTTACACACCGAGGTAAAGCTCGTTACATATCGAGGTAAATGTCGTTACAATAAGGGGGAAGTGTCGTTACATACAGTGGTAAATGCTTTTACATATTTCAGTAAACTATTGGTAAATACTATTTGTTGATTATCAATAGAATAACAAAATATCCTTTGGTAACCTTTTATTCTTTTTTGTCGGGTTATGAACAAAATGATAAATAATCTTTTAGACACGGATGACACGGATGACGCGGATCTTTTTTTATAGCGCAGCCTTTTAAATCCGCGTTATCCGCGTCTAAAAAATAATATACTGAATGGTGCTAATCACTTATCACTAAATCCTAATCACCTTTATTCCTTTCTAATACTTTTTAGTCCAGTATCCGTTGGATCGTTTCCAACTCTTCCGCTGTGAACTTTGTATTTTCTATGGCTTTCAGATTATCTGCCAGTTGGGCTACGGAACTTGCACCTATAATGACCGAAGTGACCATTTCATCTTTCAGCACCCATGCCAACGCCATTTCGGCAAGAGTCTGTCCGCGTTGGGCAGCCACTTCATTCAGTGCCTTTATTCTATTGAGCACTTCTTTTGTCAGCGCTTCTTTCTTCAGGAATCCACCTTTGGCAATCCGCGAATCTTCGGGGATACCATTCAGATAACGGTTGGTCAGCAGGCCTTGTGCCAGCGGTGAAAAGGCAATGAAACCGGTACCGTTTTCGCGTGCCTGTTGCAGAATACCTTCTTCTTCCGGTTCCCGGTTGAACATATTGTATCTTCCCTGATAGAGCAGGCAGTGCACATCCCTCTCCGCCAGATAGCGGTATGCGAATTCGGCTGCTTCTTTCGGGTATTTGGAAATGCCCACATACAGGGCCTTGCCTTGGCGCACGATGTCCACAAGCGCCTGCAATGTTTCTTCGAGTGGAGTTTCCGGATCGTAACGGTGCGAATAGAAGATGTCTACATAATCCAGATTCATTCGTTTCAGGCTCTGATTAAGACTGTTCATCAGATATTTCCTGGAACCCCATTCACCGTAAGGACCGGGCCACATATCATGTCCGGCTTTGGTTGAGATAAACAGTTCGTCCCGGTAGGGCATGAATGACTTCTTCATAATCATGCCGAAAGTCTCTTCCGCCGAACCGTAGGACGGGCCATAGTTATTGGCGAGATCGAAATGCGTGATACCCTGGTCGAAGGCGTAATGTGCCATTGCCTGCGAATTGGAGAAGGTGTTTACATCTCCGAAGTTGTGCCACAAACCTAAAGAAACTTCGGGCAGTAATATGCCGCTTCGCCCGCAACGACGATATTTCATGCCGTTGTCATACCGCTTGGAATCGGGAGAGTAAATGGGGTTTATCATATCATTCAGTTTAAGTGAGAAATGTACTTTTATCGGGAAACAAAAATAGGCAATTTCTCCGGAAAAGACCATTTTTCTTTGTCTAAAAGTGAGCGGATTACAACAGATGCCCCGACTGGAAACAAATTATACTATAATTGGATAAGAAAATGTTATCGGAAGTTTCCGGAGAGCGCTATCTTTGCGGGGGTAACGGGAAAGAAAGGAAGGAAACCAGTTGACAAGGGGACAAGGTTCCATGCGGCATAGGAGCATTGCGCAGCCCCTTGTTCCCTTGTCAACTCGTCCCCTTGTCAACTTTCCCTCAAAACCCTAATAATAATGAAGAAAATAATCGCAACTATGGCAATCGGAGCTTGTTTGTGTTCCTGCGGCGGAAGCCAGAAGGAAGTGTATAAAGACTCTACCGCACCCGTAAAGGACAGGGTAGAAGATCTCTTGAAAAGAATGACTCTGGAGGAGAAAGTAGGTCAGATGAACCAGTTCGTCGGTGTGGAACATATCAAGGCAAACAGTGCCGTGATGACCGAAGAAGAATTGAAGAATAATACGGCAAATGCTTTCTATCCCGGCTTTACGGAGAAAGATATAGAGAAGTGGACGGAAGAAGGCCTGATCGGTTCTTTTCTGCATGTGCTGACCATTGAAGAAGCCAACTATCTGCAATCTCTCGCTATGAAGAGTCGCTTGCAGATACCTATGGCATCGATACCTATTATATTCGGTATCGATGCCATCCATGGCAATGCCAATGCGCCGGATAATACGGTATATCCCACCAACATCAATCTTGCCTGTTCCTTTGATACGCTGATGGCCTATAAGATAGCCCGGCAGACAGCGAAGGAAATGCGTGCCATGAACATGCACTGGACGTTTAATCCGAATGTGGAAGTTGCCCGCGATGCCCGTTGGGGACGTGTTGGCGAAACGTATGGTGAAGATCCTTATCTGGTCACTTTACTGGGCGTACAGTCAGTGAAAGGTTATCAAGGCGATTTGAATGGCAACGAAGATGTATTGGCTTGTATCAAGCATTTCGTCGGTGGCAGTGAACCCATCAACGGAACGAACGGTTCTCCCACTGATTTGTCAGAGCGTACACTTCGTGAAGTTTTCTTCCCTCCCTTTGAGGCAGGAGTGAAGGCGGGAGCGATGTCTCTGATGACTGCCCACAATGAGCTGAACGGTATTCCTTGTCATAGCAATGAGTGGTTGATGCAAGACATTCTGCGTGGCGAATGGAACTTCCCCGGATTCGTAGTCAGCGACTGGATGGACATTGAACATATCCATGACCTGCATGCTACTGCCGAAAATCTGAAGGAAGCTTTTTATCAGTCTATTATGGGAGGTATGGACATGCACATGCATGGTATCCACTGGAACGAAATGGTAGTGGAATTAGTGAGGGAGGGGCGTATCCCAGAATCTCGTATTGACGAGTCTGTACGCCGCATACTGGATATCAAATTCCGTCTCGGCCTTTTCGAACAACCTTATGCCGATGAGGCCGAAACCATGAAAGTGCGCCTTTGCGATGAGCATCGTGCAACGGCTCTTGAGTCTGCCCGCAATGGCATTGTATTGTTGAAGAATGACGGTGTGCTCCCTCTGGACGCTTCCAGATATAAGAAGATCATGGTGACCGGTATCAATGCCGACGACCAGAATATCCTGGGTGACTGGAGTGCTCCTGAGAAAGATGAAAACGTAACTACCATCCTGGAAGGTCTGAAAATGATTGCTCCCGATACTCAGTTTGATTTTGTAGACCAGGGTTGGGACCCGCGCAACATGGATCCGAAGAAAGTGGCTGAAGCTGCCGCGCGTGCCAAGAGTGCTGATCTCAATATTGTAGTGGCAGGCGAATATATGATGCGCTTCCGTTGGAACGACCGTACGGACGGTGAAGATACCGACCGTTCGGATATCGACCTCGTAGGTTTGCAGAACGAGTTGATAGAGAAAGTGGCTGCATCCGGTAAACCGACTATTCTTATTTTGGTGAACGGACGTCCTCTCGGTGTGCAGTGGGCGGCCGAAAATCTTCCCGCTATCGTAGAAGCATGGGCACCGGGGATGTACGGTGGTCAGGCAGTAGCCGAAATTCTGTATGGTCAGGTGAATCCGTCCGCCAAATTGGCTATAACGATTCCTCATGGCGTAGGTCAGTTGCAGATGATATACAACCATAAGCCGTCACAATACTTCCATCCTTATGCGGCAGGCAAGCCAAGCACTCCGCTCTATCCGTTCGGCCACGGCCTTTCTTATACTACTTATAAATATGATGACCTGAAATTGGCACAGAAAGAAATCACTAAGGACGGTACGGTGGATGTGAGTGTAAAAGTTACGAATACGGGCGACCGTGATGGAGTGGAAATCGTGCAACTGTATATCCGCGATAAATTCAGTAGCGTCACCCGTCCGGTGAAGGAACTGAAAGACTTTGCCCGCGTACCGTTGAAAGCCGGCGAAAGTCAGGTCGTGAACTTTAAGATTACTCCCGATAAACTGGCTTTCTATGATAAAAAGATGAAGAAGATTGTAGAACCGGGTGAGTTCATTGTGATGGTAGGTGCATCTTCTGATGATAAAGATCTGCTGAAAGATTCTTTCTTTGTGAAATAAAATAGGAGAAATAAAATACAGTTATTGCTTTTTTCTTTTAAGGTTATACCTTTCCGGTGGTTAGGTATAACCTTTCTTTCTTTTATAACAAATCTTACCCCATAATAAAACAAATTCTACCATTCGGGATTAAAAAGAATGGTTATTTTTGTGACATGATACTATTTTAACCAATCAATATGGAAAACTCAAACTACATTATGAGGGAGATTACTCCCTTGTCCGACCGCGATTGTTTTTATATCGCCGACCGTCGCAAGACGGAGTTTACTTATCCTATCCACTGTCATGCCGAATTCGAACTAAACTTTACGGAACATGCAGCCGGTGTCCGCCGGGTAGTGGGAGACTCTGCCGAGGTGATCAGTGACTATGATCTGGTACTGATTACCGGCAAAGAGCTGGAACATGTGTGGGAGCAACACGAATGTACTTCGAAGGAGATACGGGAAATCACGATTCAGTTCTCATCCGACCTGTTTTTCAAGAACTTCATGAATAAAAACCAGTTCGACAGCATCCGGCGTATGTTGGAAAAGGCGCAATGCGGCATTAGTTTCCCCATGCAAGCCATCATGAAGGTGTATAACTGGCTGGATAAACTGGCTTCCGAAGAACAGGGATTCTATGCTGTGATGCATTTTCTGCGCATTCTTTATGAATTGTCTTTGTATGATGATGCAAAGGTGCTGTCCAGTTCTTCCTTTGCTAAGATCGAGACATTCTCTGACAGCCGCCGGGTGCAGAAGGTACAGAAATATATTGCCGATCATTATCAGGAAGATATTCGTTTGAATACTCTGGCGGATATGGTGGGTATGACACCGGTTTCGTTCAGTCGTTTCTTCCGTTTGCGTACAGGGAAGACGCTTTCCGACTATATTATAGATATTCGTCTAGGGTTTGCTACACGCTTGCTGGTGGACTCGGCGCATACCATTGCCGAAATCTGCTATGATTGCGGCTTTAATAATCTGTCCAATTTCAACCGGATGTTTAAACGTAAAAAAGATTGTTCACCAAAGGAATTCAGGGAAAACTATAGAAAGAAGAAGATTGTGATATGATAATATTGTATCATTATTCTTCTTCGAAACCACGTACATTTGCAACAACGAACAAATCTTAGTTTTCTACCATGAGAAAAATATCACTTCTTTTTGGATGTCTGTTGTGTATGCTTGCTGCAACAGCGCAGATACGCGGTAATGAAATCCGTGTAATGGTTTCTCCTGATCATACCGATTGGAATTATCGTTTGAATGACAAATGTACATTTACCGTGAGGGTGCTGAAGGCTCAGAATCTTTTGCAGAACGTGACGGTGGATTATGAGCTGGGGCCGGAGATGTATCCTACCGAAGTCAAGAAAGGTGTATTGCTGAAGAATGGTGAATTAAAGTTGCAAGGGACGATGAAGACACCCGGATTCCTGCGTTGCAAAGTGACGGCACATGTAGGTGACCGTAAGTACGAAGGATTGGCGACCGCTGCTTATGCTCCCGAACAATTGCAGCCTATTACGGAGTTTCCCGCGGATTTTCGTGAATTTTGGGTGAAAGAGCTGGAAGGTGCCCGTCGGACATCGCTTCAACCCTTGATGACTCTGCTTCCCGAACGATGCACTGCGACAGTCAATGTTTATCATGTAAGCTTTCAGACAGATCGTTGGGGTTCCCGTTTCTATGGTGTCCTCTGTGTACCGAAAAAAGAAGGTAAGTATCCGGCTCTGTTGCGTGTGCCCGGTGCAGGTATTCGTCCGTATGCCGGCGATGTTTATACAGCGGAACAAGGTGCAATCACATTGGAGGTTGGCATCCATGGTATTCCCGTTACTATGGAGCAATCTTTTTATGATAACCTGATGAATGGTGCATTGAATGGTTATTGGACTTTCTGCCGGAATGATTTGAGGAATTTCTATTATCACCGGGTGATTATCGGTGCTTTGCGTGCAGTTGATTTCATCTGTGAATTGCCGCAATATAACGGGCAGGCACTTGGTGTGACAGGTTCCAGCCAGGGTGGGGCACTTTCTGTGATGACGGCGGCCCTTGATCCGCGCGTCACTTTCTTTGCTGCCGTTCATCCGGCACTGTGCGATCATGAAGCCTTTATGAAGAAACGCGCTTGTGGCTGGCCGCATTATTTCTATTATTATGGTGCTCCCGACGCTAAAGAACTGGAAGTGGTGCGTTATTATGATACGGCGAACTTTGCCCGTTGTCTTACAGTACCCGGTTGGTTCAGTTGGGGATATAATGATGATGTTTGTCCGCCGACTTCCATGTATGCCGTTTATAATGCGGTGACTTCTCCCAAAGAACTCCATCCATATCTTGAAACTGGTCATTATTGGTATCAGGAACAATGGGACGAATGGCTGGCATGGCTGTGGAAACAGATGGGAATAGGTGCGCCGGGTGCATGTACTCCTAAACCTGTTGAAAACTCATTCGTTCATGTGAATGCGAACGGACAGTTCATCCGTAATGGAAAACCCTATTATTATGTAGGTACCAATTTCTGGTACGGTGCCATTCTTGGTTCTGAAGGTGAAGGAGGCAATCGTGAACGCCTGCATAAAGAATTGGATTTTCTGAAAAGTATCGGTATTAATAATTTGCGTGTATTGGTAGGTGCGGACGGTGAAAATGGTGTGAAAACCCGTGTACAACCTTCTCTGCAAGTAGCTCCCGGTGTGTATAATGATACTATTTTAGCCGGATTGGATTACTTCATGAATGAGTTGCGCAAACGGGATATGACTGCCGTACTTTATTTGAATAACTCTTGGGAGTGGAGTGGTGGTTATTCTGTATATCTGCAATGGTCGGGACACGGTAAGGCTGTAGTGCCTGCAATAGACGGTTGGCCTGCCTATATGGAGTATGTGAAACAATTTCAGCAATCGGATAGCGCGAAGGTGTTGTTTGCTAATTATGTCAAAGACATCGTCACAAGAACAAATAGGTATAATCAGATAAAATATGTGGATGATCCAACGCTTATGTCCTGGCAGATAGGCAATGAGCCTCGCGCTTTTTCCGATGAAAACAAGGAGCCTTTCACTTAATGGATGGCAGATGTTGCCGCTCTTATTAAGTCACTTGATTCCAATCATATGGTTTCTTCGGGAAGTGAAGGTGCTGCGGGATGTGAGGGGGATATTGCACTATATGAAAGAGTGCATGCAGATCCGAATATTGACTATCTGAATATCCATATTTGGCCTTATAACTGGGGATGGGTAAAAGCTGATAGTTTGAAAGAACTTCTTCCGCGAGCTAAGGAGAATACGAAGAAATATATTAATGATCACATGGTGGTTGCGCAGAAATATAAGAAGCCTGTGGTACTTGAAGAATTTGGCTTCCCTCGTGACGGTTTTCGTTTTTCTAAAAGTACTTCGACAGAAGTTCGTGATGAATATTATCAATATGTATTTGATTTGATTCGTCAGGACCGGGAGAACGGCGGACTTTTTGCCGGATGTAACTTTTGGGCATGGGGTGGTTTTGCTGAACAGAATTCCGACCATATCTATTGGGAAAAAGGAGATGATTACACCGGAGATCCGGCTCAGGAAGAGCAGGGATTGAATTCTGTTTTTGCAACGGATACTACTGTTGAGATTATAAAAACTGAAAATGCAAAATTGAAATAATATGATGAATATCTGGAAAAGTTTGTTGGCCGTTTGTCTGCTGATCGCAATGTTTGGATGTGGGGCGGGTGCGTCTAAAAAAGCAAATCAGGAAGGTGCTGTAAAGCAGTTGCCCCGTCTGTGTGTGACTGGTACGCAATTGATGAATGAACAGGGCGATACGGTTGTTCTGAAAGGTGTCAGTTATGGGTGGCATCAGTTTTGGCCTCGTTTCTATAATGCTTCTACCGTAGCTTATCTTTCTGGAGATTGGGGTGCGGAGGTGCTTCGAGCTTCTATGGGAGTGGACTTGGATAGTGCCTGCTATGTATACAAGCCAGAGTTTGGCATTAACTGTGTTACGACAGTAGTGGATGCGGCTATTGAAAATAATGTTTATGCAATCATTGACTGGCATAGCCATAATCTGCGTCAGGAAGAAGCCAAGGAATTCTTTGCACAAATGGCAACCCGTTATAAGGGTGTCCCTAATGTGATTTATGAAGTGTTTAATGAACCGGTGGAAGATAGCTGGGAACAAGTGAAGGCTTATTCTGTCGAAATTATCAAAACCATCCGTGCTATAGAACCAGAGGCTGTTATTCTGGTAGGTTGTCCGCATTGGGATCAGGATATTCACTTGGCGGCAGATGATCCTATTACCGCTTATAATAATATAATGTATACTGTTCACTTTTATGCTAATACTCACGGACAATGGTTGCGTGACCGTACAGACTATGCTTTGAGCAAAGGGCTTCCGGTATTTATATCCGAATGTGCCGGTATGGAGGCCAGTGGCGACGGTGCAGTAAATAAAGAAGAGTGGCAAAACTGGCTGGATTGGATGCAGCAACGTTCCATAAGTTGGGTAGCGTGGTCTGTTTCGGATAAGAATGAGACTTGCTCAATGCTTCTTCCCTCAGCTTCTTCTGACGGCAATTGGGCTGATCAGGATATGAAGGAATGGGGGCAGATAGTTCGTGATGAACTGCGGAAAAAATAGAATCATATAATCAATTCGGACATTAAGGCAAAGGTATGGAACTGATACTGTTATTTTGTAAATATAGTATTAGTTCCTGATAAAATTGTACTTGTTTGCGCCATTGATATCATCTACCTTTGTCGTGAAAGATTTGTGACATATTTAAATCTAATAGTTATAGTATGAAGAACTTTATGTTGTTTCTGATGACGCTCTTCCTGAGCTGTCATGTGATGGCCCAACAGACCACAGTTACCGGTACAATTACTGACGGTACGGATGGTTCCCCTCTGATTGGCGCCAATGTCCTGGTAAAAGGAACCGGTACCGGTTCTATAGCGGACGTAAATGGGAAATTTAGTGTGAGTGTTCCGACCGGTAAAGATGTTCTGGTAATTTCCTGTATCGGATATAAACAGCAGGAAATTACCTTGAAGGCGGGACAAAAAGTTGTGAATGTGGTAATGAAGGAGGACTCTGAACTTCTGGATGAAGTGGTCGTTGTAGGCTATGGTACAATGAAAAAGAGTGACCTTTCAGGCGCCTCAGTATCTATGGGCGAAGACGCTATTAAAGGCTCTATTATTACTAATCTTGATCAATCTTTGCAAGGACGTGCCGCTGGTGTGACGGCGGTGGCGAACTCGGGGGCGCGGGGGTCTTCCTTTTCTATTTTTGGTCGCCCCGGGCTCTTCTTCTTCTATTCGCGTGCGCGGGCAGGCCACTATCAATGCCAATGCCGAACCGCTGTATGTAGTAGATGGTGTGATAGTGCAGGGTGGTGGACAAAGCGGTGGTGATTATGGTTTTGGCGATGCGTTGGGTAACGGTACAGTCTCTACTATATCTCCGCTTTCTACGATTAATCCCGCAGATATCGTCAGCATGGAGATATTGAAAGATGCTTCGGCCACAGCCATCTATGGTGCTCAAGGTGCCAATGGTGTAGTGCTTATCACTACCAAACGCGGTAAGGCAGGTGAAGCTAAATTTACCTATGATGGTATGGTAGCTATGCAGCGCCAGACGAAACGTCTTGACCTGATGAACTTGCGTGAGTATGCTGATTATTATAATGATTTTACAAGGACGTTTGATGGTGGCTTGAAAGAAAGTGCATATTATTCTGACCCATCTCTACTTGGCGTGGGGACCAACTGGCAGGATGCTATCTTCCAGACGGCTTTCCAGCACCAACATCAGATTGGTGCGCAAGGAGGTACGGAAAAGATTCAGTATTATGTTTCTGCCGGATACATGGATCAGGAAGGTACATTAATTGGTTCAAACTTCAATCGTTTATCAGTGCGTACCAATCTCGATGCTCAACTCAAGAAATGGTTGAAGTTGGGACTTAGCGCAACATTCTCCGACACGAATGATGATTTGAAGCTTGCTGAAGGTGAGGAAGGTATTATTAATTTTGCCATGACTTCATTGCCGGATGTACCTATCTATAATATGGATGGTAGCTATGCGACGGTAGTCCGTGAGAATTATACTTCGCGTAATCCTATTGCTTTGGCCATGGAAAATTCAAATAAGCTGAACCGTAAGAAGTTGACGGGTAACATATATGCAGAGATTTCTCCTCTCAAAAACCTGACTTGGCGGGCCGAATTAGGTTATGACATCAGTTCCAGTAAGGCTGACGTCTATAGACCGATTATTGATCTAGGTACCTGGAAACAGAGTAATAGTAGCAGAATGCAGAAAAATAGTTCAACATTTTGGCAAATTAAGAACTACGTTACATATAATAATACATTTGGTAAACATAATCTGACTGCCATGCTGGGGCAAGAATGCTGGGAAAGTAAGTGGGACTACACTGCTGTGTCTAGTACGAATTTACCTTCCGATGCCGTTCATAATCCTCAACTGGGAGCCGACAATAAAACGATTGGTTCAGCTTTTGGTAGTTCGGCAATGGTTTCATTCTTTGCTCGTTTGAATTATAATTATAGTGACCGTTATTTAGCGACTTATACCTATCGTTATGATGGTAATTCCAATTTCGGTCCTAATAACCGTTGGGCGGGTTTCCATTCATTTGCCGCTTCTTGGCGTTTCTCAAATGAAAGGTTCTTCGAGTCGTTGAAGAAAGTTGTCAGTAACGGAAAAGTACGTGTCGGCTGGGGGCAGACTGGTAACTCAGGCATAGGCAGTTATAAATGGGGCACAAGCATGAGACAGGTTTATACATCTCTTGGGCAGGGCTATCGTCCGTCAAACATTCCTAATCTTGATATTCAATGGGAAAGTCAGGAACAATGGAACATTGGGCTTGACCTTGGATTCTTTAACGACCGTGTCAACATTACTGCAGATTGGTATCAGAAGGAATCGAAGAATATGTTGATGGAAATGCAACTACCCTCTTATATGGGAACGGGTGGAAATGCCAGTTCCAGATTGTCGGCTCCCTGGGGGAATTACGGACATATACGTAACACTGGTTTCGAGATTGCTGTCAATACTCACCCCATAGTTGGAACGTTTGAATGGGATAGTAATTTCCAAATATCCTGGAACAAGAATAAACTTTTGGCACTGAACAATACAGCCAACGCAGCTATCGTAGGATATGGCCAGCGGAACGATGTGGTAAGTATGACTACTATTGGTGAAAGTCTTTACAACTTCTACGGGTACGTTACTGATGGCATCTATCAGAATCTGGAAGACATCCAGAACTCCCCGAAACCGGAAAAATATCCGGCAGACGGCGTGTTTAATCGTTCGCAGACAGTATGGGTAGGTGATGTGAAGTATAAAGACCTAAGTGGTCCCGACGGTAAACCCGATGGCGTTATCAATGAGTATGACAAGACCAATATCGGTTCTCCGATGCCCGACTTTACATTTGGTTGGACAAATACTTTCCGCTACAAAGGCTTTGATCTTTCAATCTTTATTAATGGTTCTTATGGAAATAAGGTTTATAACTACTTGAAGATGAAGATGACCTCTATGAGCGGTGCTTGGAGTAACCAGCTTGCTGATGTCGTGAATCGTGCGCGTCTTGAACCTGTTGATGCAACTGTGGTGTATACTGATGGCACCCAGTGGTATGATCATATTGAGAACGTGAGAGTAGCCAATCCTTCAGCCTCACTTCCACGTGCTGTTATTGGAGACCCGAATGATAATGATCGTATCAGTGATCGTTATATCGAAGATGGTTCATATATCCGTCTAAAAAATATTGCTTTGGGATATACATTCCCCAAGAAATGGATTAAAACAATTGGTGTAGAGAATCTTCGTGTTTACATGAATATCCAGAATTTGCTGACCATAACCGGTTATGATGGATATGACCCTGAAATTGGTGTAAATACCCAGAATGTCAATGTTTACGGTATGGACTTTGGACGTTACCCATCGCCTACTACCTATTCATTCGGACTAAGCTTAACTTTCTAACTCAATTAATAGATATATTATTATGAAACTATCAACTATTAAATATATAGCAGTAGCGATGTTGCTTGGACTGTCTATCACTTCGTGTGAGGATTTTTTGGATCGCCCGGCAGAAGACAGTTACAATGACTCTAATTATTATCAGAATGATGAACAGTGTAAAGCGGGTGTACTCTCCCTTTATAATGTTCCTTGGTATGATTTCCTAAGCCGTGGATTCTACAAGATTCCTGAAGTGATGGCGGGCAACATTTATATGGGAGGTAGTCCCTACTTGTCACTTAACGTTAACGGAAGTGATCCGGATATAAAAAGCACGTCAGAGTTACTTTGGGCAGTTAATGCGCAGGCAAACGTTATCTACAATCGGTTGAAGTCGGCCAATGCTTCGGAGACTGTGAAGAGTGCTTGTATGGGAGAGTGCCTTGCGTGGAAGGCTATGGCTTATTTCTATCTGGTGCGTATCTTTGGCGAAGTTCCCATTGTTCATGACAACAGTAGTGAAATAGGCGATGGAAGTTATAATGATAAGTATAAGGTGCAGAAGAATGATTTATACGAATATATCGTAATGACACTTGAGAAAGCTATTGAATTGTTGCCAGAACGCAATGATCCCGGCAGGATAGATAAGTGGGGAGCCAAAGGGCTGCTTGCTAAGGTTTATCTCACGAAATCGGGCGTTGAAGCCGGTGGCAACGGTCAACGTAATGTTGATGATTTGGGTAGTGCTGCACGTTATGCCAAAGATGTGATAGACAATTCGGGAAAACAACTGATGACGAACTATGAAGACATTTTCAAAGGAGAGAACAACAACTGTGTTGAAAGTCTTTTTGGCTGGAGATGGAGTGCGGAACAGATGGTTTATACTTGTGGTAACTGTTTGACCTCGGAACTTGCAATGAGCGGCTTCGACATTTATTCGAGCTGGGGTGACTGGACGGCTCCGTCTACCGACCTTCAAGATGCTTTTGAAGTTTCTCCGCTCGGTAATCCTACCCAGCGTATCAACCCAGACGCACGCCGCAAGGCAACCATGATGATGCCGGGTGATAAATACAGTTACTGGTGGCAGGACAAGGGAGGATTCGACTATTTGCAATTCCTTTATGACAAGAGCTATGCTCCCGGTTCCAACGTAGGACTCAGTTCTGCAACCGGTGCCAACATTGCGAAACACCTTTATGGCAACAACGAAGATCATAAGAAGACATTCGGTATTGCCGCCGAACAGCAGACAAGCAGTCTTAGTACGCATGTTCTCCGTTTGGCTGACGTCTATCTAGTGTATGCGGAAGCCGTGATAGGCAATGCTGCCTCCACTACCGATGCAAGTGCTATTGACGCTTTTTATACCGTTCGTCATCGTGCTATAAGTTCTTATGAACGTCCGGTGTCCATTACGCTTGATGATG
>ERZ780053.367-NODE-367-length-17855-cov-1.94112_pt1 | contig 17855 bp, 16 predicted proteins | sample MGYA00511088_ERZ780053 | MGnify/ENA primary metagenome ERZ780053 (study PRJEB29588, sample SAMEA2150866) | human gut metagenome | biome: human gut; feature: human-associated habitat; material: faeces | place: Denmark | collected 2008/2010 ...
GATGACTTCTCCCGTCTTTATCCGTTCTCCGGCATTGATGCTGGCGGTATATTTCACACCTTCATGAGGCTTAATCTGCTCTATCATGACCGAGGGTGAAATATAGATACGCTTCATGCCTGTGATTTCGGCCACTACCGGTACTACGTTGAAAGCTGTTCTGTTTCCTTCGTTTATGATTTCGAAGATCACTTTACAATTTTCGCCTGAGTTGATTGTGTGGTCGCGATTGGCGTCAATGAAACGTATGTTATGTATTCTCAGATTTTCGATAGCTGATGAATATTGGGGTTGGGGTCTGGAAGGTTGAGTCCTTTCTACCCGGTAGCTATATTCTTCTGTCTGCTTGGGGGCGGTAGCGGCATTTGCGATGGCTGCTCCGGCGATGGTGCCGACGATGGTACCAATGGCGGAACCCCGGTAGCCACCTCTCCATCCTCTGTTACTTTCGCCAATGAGGCCTCCGATGGCGCCTCCCACATTTCCTCCGATGGATGCTCCGGCCAACACCGTGCCCGGGTCACCTGCCGCCATACGATTAGTGCTACATCCGCTACATAGCATGGCTAATGCTAATATTCCTATGAAATACGTAGTAATTCGTTTCTTCATATCTGAATTCAGTTTTGAGTATATCTGCATTAAGTACCGTAAAGGTAGGGATAATTTCTCGTTTGCTGAAATACTATCTTAATTATTTCACTGATAAGGTATTGTATAATATACCGCTTCTTTATTTTATAAAAAACTAACTAAAAATTTGTCTAAATCAAATATCCGGTATACTTTTGCGCCCCGATAAATGCAGGAGGTTTTCTGCATGGATAATTAACACGAACTATATAATTAAAAAGGTAAAAAAAATGAAGAAGATTGTAATGTTTTTTATTTGTGGTAATGGTTGCTTTATCAGTAAAAGCATAGGTGTATGTAGGTGGAACGGTTGGCTTCTGGCACAATGATGATGCAGATGCGACGACTTTTACATTAGCACCTGAAGTCGGTTATAATTTTAGTGAAAAATGGGCGGTAGGAGCTGTTTTGGAGTTTGCACATAGCAAAGTTTCTAAAGATGATTTAAGTTTGAAAGGAAATGCTTTCGCTCTTGCTCCTTATGCACGCTATTCTTATTATGAGAATAAGTTAATTCGCTTGTTTGTTGATGGTGGTCTGGGCTTTTCTACTTATAAAGTTGATGGTTCTGATTCAGTTAGTGGGTTTGAAATTGGATTCAAACCGGGCATTTCCATTAAATTGAATAAGAACTTTAACTTGGTTGCTAAATGTGGATTTCTGGGATATAGAGATGACTATAATGGAAGCAGCGCTAATAATGGCTATGGATTCGCTTTCACGAGTGAGGACCTGTCGTTCGGGTTTCATTATGAGTTTTAATTGAAAAACGATTATTTGTACAGAAGATCATATAAAAATATTATTTTAGAATGCCCTTTCAGGTTAGGTGTATAACTTTGAAAGGGCATTTCTATCTAGTTTTTCCATATTGTATATGTTCTCGGCAAAAAACGAATTTGAATTGTAAACAGTGCTCAAAATACGTTATTTTGCACTGTTGATAGTGCAATTTTTGTTTATTTTTGCACTATTGATAGTGCATCTGCTATAGATACTTGCTAATAGAAACAAGTAAAATGTACATTAATAGATTGACATTTTTTATTATAGGATTTTATGATGAAAAGAGTTTTCTTATGTCAATTTCTGTGTTTTTACATCGAAATAAAGATCTCTTCCTTTTTTCAAATACTTGGCTATATAATCTTCTCTCAAAATAGGGTATTTAATTTTGTTTAATGGAAAAAGATAGATGTCTTGAGGTTGTTCTCCGGTACCTCCCACACCCAATGCAAAAAACACGGTGATATTTCGTTCCTTTTGAAATCTTCGATAGTGATTCAGTTGCTGTTCCGTAGCAATGCGGGTGTATCCATTGAAGAAGTTCATTCTCCATTTACATTCGATGGCAAATTTAACGTCCAATTTGTCAAGGTTGACTTTTACAGTAATATCAGGGTTGCAATTTGCTTCACAGAACCTTCCATCTATAAATTTGTCTCCAGTCCACTCTTGCAAAGTATAATATTGAGGATTAAGCATCTTTACAATACATTTTTCAAAATCAATGCCATTTTTTCGTTTCCAATTAATTACTTCTGTTTCAGATTGTACACATTCTAATTCGGTTTCAATAGATTGAAATAAATCTTCTGCTTCTTTGTCTGTTAATTGAAAATAGGAACGGAACAGTTCTTTTTCATTTTCCGTTAGAATACCGTCAGCCATTGCCATTTGCTTCAGTATTTCTAGATCATGATTGTGCTGTATCATATTTACTTTAATAATTTGAAATCAATTTGATAACGATAAAATTCGATGTTATGGGTTACAGCTAAGGCACGCTTAAGGCGTGCATCAGCTTCAAGTCCTATAATTACTCCTTTTACTACTTGGTTTGCTTCGGCTAATTCTTCTTTCACATATCCCATATACCGTTGAATCTGGCCAACCACTACATCAGATGCTCGTCCTTTTTTAAGTTCAATTACCAGTAATGTTCTTTTGTCTTTGCTGATTGCTAGGATATCAATGGGACCTGTGTCACTTGGATATTGTTCTCCAACTAACTCACCGTCTACTTCATAAATGTTGTATTTAGCACCTAGTGGAGTGTTTTTCCAATTTTTAATTAGAAAATCTTCCAAATGCTTCTCCATTGCAAATTCGATAAGATCTTCTACTTCAGGGTTTCCACAAACAATGTTGTCCGAATGTACATTGATGAGCGCTTCTATTTCTGTTGCATATTTAGTAATATTGCAACATGTGCCGACGGAACCGGAAGAATTACGTAACTCAACACTCATATCAGAGCGGGATATTTTTTGTGATTGCCATTTTATTCTTCGGCGGTGTGGTAGTGTAGAATTAGGTACATAGTAATATCCACCTGTAATTTGTCCAACATAATATTGCCCATTACCATCGGGACTGATTACAACATCATCTATTGGCAGCCCTTTGCATATAGTCCATAACATACTACAAGATAATCCAGCAGCCACTTTGCTTTTGTCTGGATTGGCCTCCATGAAAACGGGTATGTATCGTTTATTAAACTCTCTCCAATTTTCCGGTAATGCGGCAGATAAATCCTCATATATATTGAAATCTACGCCTATATATCCGTCCCTTACGCACTCTTCGACATACATTCCACCTCTGCCGAGCATTATTCTATTGTATTGTTTCATAATATTTTCTATAGTAGTTAAACGAATAAATGATGGCAATTTATAAAAAAAATATTATGTGACAAAGAGTGAAGATAAAAATGTTCTTTGTGTTTCATATTAGATTTACTTGTATCTATTGAAAGTAACTGAATTAGCATGTAAACTCTATTTGTAAGTAGGTAAAACAATCAATCTATTATCTATTTATTCTATAGGATTTTCTGTTACTATTCCTTGTATTAGAACTGGAATATTTTTATAAATAATAATTTATATAATTTCAACCTTAACCTTGACTTTAAATGCATTGGCTATACGTTCTATATCACGTTTTTTAGTTAATGTATTGCTACACGTCATTAAATACCAACCATTGCCAACTGCCTTTTGTGAACTTTTGTATTTTTTATCAAGTGTATTGGAGATCAAAGGTACTTTATTTTGTTTCAGACCTAAGGAGCGTACACGTTCAGCGCCTATTTCCATCACGAATTTACGGAAGGTTTCAGATGCTTGCGACTCTTGAATAACATTGCCATTGGCAAAAGTAATCTTCAATCGTGTGGCGGCAGATATTTTTCCTTTGGGTCCCGTCTTGCCGATCTCCTTATGCTCAACTTGAGGGTCAGGAAGGATTTCTTTGGCATCAGTAATATCAGCTGTAAAATTGCGTTTGCGTGATAGATGTACACTGATAGGAATTCCCGGTACATAATCAACTACAAGTACCAATTCACGTTGTACTTGTTTTAATGCGGGTGCAATTGTTTCTGTTACAATCGGAAGAATTTCTTTCTTAATGATATTCTCTTCCAAATCACTCACTTGCTTTTCAAGGTCTTCATTCAATGAAAGGCCTTCTTTACGCAATGTTTCCATTGCTTTGTATAGATCGCTTAATCGGGACATGATTATATGACATTATAATTGTTATTTTTTTCGTTGACTATAAGAGGCTCAAATAATTGGCGTAACATGCTAAACGATGTACATTCTTTTAAAGTTAATCTAGAATTACCCCACCAACCTTCAATATAACGCTTAGTGTATTCTTCAATACTTCTGCGTGGAAATTCTGAAAGTAAAGTATCTAATAATGATCGATGAATATTTAGGTGATAGTTTGTTTCTTGGACAAATGGTTCCCATTTTTTTGCTAAAATATTTTCAATGTTATTACTTTGTGTTTTCAGTATCACTTCTTTCAATAAATCGCTCAACCCGATTTCCTGTAGAAAGTTATCCATAACAGGACTTTGCCGGCCATTTTTATCCCCATTGGGAATGGTGGCTTTTGTGGCACCTGCTCCCAATATAAATAAGTGTGGTCGCTTTTTCGTTGATTCTATTATTTTATGTTTGTTAGGACTTCTCATATCCTTTACTCGTTATAGGTGTATTTAGGAATCTACAATCAAAACTTTATCGTAATAATAGTAGAACTTTTCTCTTATGACTCTTTACACAGTTTAATGAGTTTTTCTATCCATGCCCTAAATCGGGTACATTTTTCCATTATTTTAGAAAAACCGATTTCTAATGCAATCAGGTTACCTTCCAATACTTTGTCATAATCTTCTTTGATAGCTAATATCCGTTTGGAAGGTGCACCTTCCGGGGTTGTATTAATATCTTCCGGATTATCATAAGAATTGATGATTTGTTGGGCTTTCTCTTTTTGTATTTCATCAAAGAATGAATTAAATCCTTCATTTGAAGCAAAGAGTAAAGCTTCGAATTCATGTAATTGTATGTAGGGAATGAAACGTACATCTTTAATATCATCTTTTATGCATCGCTCCATTTCTTCAACCTGTCCTATATGGCTGCTTTTTACACTCCATTTTTCTTTGTGTGGAACTTCCGGACAACGGAAGAAATCAACAAACATGGATACTATGAAATCTTTTTTTTCTGATTTCAATAACCGTTCTGCATCTTTTTTCAGATGTTGATAGTTTACAAAGCCACCCCGTCCTGTTTTGCTTGTACGTATCAGGATGGGAGTTACCTCGAAAATTTCATGCTTTTGTAAATAGGGAGCAATCAGTGTTTTGACAAACTCTTGCTCAGTTTGTCCTTCAACGATGATATAAAGTCTTTTCATGGTTGACCTCCTATCACATTTTTTTCCCATATATCACCGATGCTGTACTCGTCAATCCATGCTGCTAAGTCTTCTGCATTAAGTCTGTGGAATACAGTTTGTTTATTTTCCCTATCTACTACAATGATGTCTTGCGGTTCAAAGCAGTTGACAAAATTCACTGACTGAGTTGCCAAGATGATTTGTTTTTTTAGAGAAGCTTTCCGCACTAAGGCTGCTAATTTGTTGATGGCTGTGGGGTGCAATCCTAGTTCAGGTTCATCTATGATGACCGTTTCTGGTAATTTCGGTTGTAAAAGCAAGGTCGCTAAGGCTATAAAGCGGAGTGTTCCGTCGGAGAAACTGTTGGCATCTAAATACATTTCAGATTCAACTTCTTCCCATTCCAAAGTTATAGTGTCCGGAGATAAAGGGTTGGGTCTCAGCTTGAAACTTTTGAAGTAGGGGGCGATGGAGCGTATTACTCCCTCTATCAGCCTGAATGTCCGTGGTTCGTTCTCTTGTAATCGGTATAAATAGGCTGCTAAATTGGAAGCATCGTGCCTTAATCTTTCGTTGTCTCCAATTTTACATGCTTGTCTCATTGGAGAGTTTATGCTGGTATCATGGAAGTGATAGACAGTGAAACTTTTTAGGAATGTACGTAAATATCCACCATGCCATTTGGGGCTATGAAGGATTTCTGATTCTTCCACAGATTTGTCCCACCATGTTTTATTCCATTGACCTTCATAGTCTTTGGTCTTTTCTCCTTTTGTATTGAAGTAGTCGCCTGAATATTCAATAAAGGCTTTTTCTCCAACAGTCGGTTTTATCTCAAAAAAGAAAGCATTGGTATTCTTGAAATCAATGAGACTTCGGATGAAATCTGATTGTTTTCTTCCTTGGTATAACATACGCTCTATTCCTCCTCTACTGAGAATATAGCTACCCAAACGTTGGTTTAACATAGCTTGAACCAGTTCAAAGAAAGAGATGAAATTACTCTTTCCTACACCATTGGAACCTATCAACACGTTCAGGCTGTTCAGCCTAATCTTTGCGTTGCGGATGGATTTATAGTTTTCTATGAGGATTTGTTCTATCATACTCAATGTTTTTATTTCACAAAGTTAGAAAAAGAAATTGTATAAGTGGTATGAGTAATGATGTTTTCTGTTGCATAAAGAAAATACAATTCTATTTTCTTTCCACCTTCTTCACCCACAAAAAATAGCTCTTCAGCAATGTCTCTTCCGGTATAAGTTCCATCATTCCGTGCTCTTCCAGATACAACTCCGTAGCCCTTGTAAACATCATCCCGTTTTTGAACTTGTTTCTGCGTAGGAAGCGGTAATAATCCATTCTCATTTCATAGTTGATTTCCTGTTCCAAGATTTTCACGGCTTCTTCTCCTAAATAATTGTAGGTTCGTGGTAGGGAAAAGGTGATATTTCCCTGATCCCGCCATGACACACCTTTGGGGCGGGGAGTGGTGAGCTGTAGTAGGCAACTGTAAAGATTCTGATTTTTTGTGAAACGGATGGCACCCTCTATGGTACAATGCGCGTATGCGCTTTGCAGGTAAGCCGCGAGATAGGGCTTTACCTGAATGGTAACTGTAATCATTTTGTATATTGTTTTGAAGTGAAAAATATTTCCATACGTTTGTGTTCCTGTGGCGGGGGGGGTTCCCTGGAGCAGTGGGAGAAGGTAGATGTGTTACTCCGGCAAACGATGGAAAATCAAATGATTACGGTATGTCGATGTTGCTCTACGACCAATAGGTCGTTTCTCTACGAGGAAGGGTGCTTTGCCCGTAGAGGAACGCATGGCTCTTCTACGGGACTAAATCACCCGCCTCTGACCTTTGGTGCAAATATCTGTCAAATTAACATCTCTGGCAACACTTGAAGGCGGTGGTTAAAGATAGTATTGTAATGAAACATTTGTCTTTAATGCCTGTTTGTGACGTAGTATATGCGCGTGCAATAACGTGCGAAAAAATGAATGAATATGAAGACAGTCTATTTAAACAATTTTATGAGTTCGGTGGTCACTGAACTTGAAAGAAACGGGCAGTACAGTACCGCCCATGTATGTGGTAGCGTGCTGCGGTCCGTGATGGCCTTTGATGGCGACGGGTTGCTCCTGTCCGGCATTACGCCCCTGTGGTTGAAGGCGTATGAGTATTACCTCCTCCATAAGGGCGAAAAAGGCTTGGAGTGGAATACCATCTCTACCTATATGCGTATGCTTCGGGCAGTTTATAACCGGGCGGTAGTGCGTAAACTGGTGCCTTTCGTTCCCCATTTGTTCAGGGAAGTGTTCACAGGGCGCAAGGCAGACCATCGGCGGGTATTGGAACGGGATGATATGCGGCAATTACTGGCAGAAAAGGATTTGGATATTATCTCTCCCGGTATGGAGTGGGCACGCGCATGTTTGGAACTTATGTTTCGCTTTCATGGGATGCCTTTTGTTGATCTTGCCCATCTTCGGAAGTCTGATTTGAAGGATGGCTATCTGACCTTGCGTCGCAGAAAGACGGGGATGCCGCTTTCTGCGCGTGTGGATAGTCGAGCTATGCAGTTGTTGGAGCGTTACCGGAACCGGGACGACACTTCGCCTTATCTGCTTTGTTTTTTGGATGGAAGTCTGGAAGGAATGGCTGCTTACAGGGATTACTTGCGGATATTACGCTTGCTTAACAGTAAACTGCGTGCGCTTGCTCTGTGGAGGAAAGTACAGGGTAAAGTGACATCGTACACGGCCAGACATACGTGGGCTACTGCGGGCAAGTACTGTCACATTCCCATTGAAATCATTTCCGAAGGGCTGGGACACGCTTCCGTAACTACTACCGAGGGGTATATGAAAGGGTTTGGAAATAGTCGGATGGATCGGGCGAATAAGGTTATAATGAATTACATATTTGAGAGCTAGTCTAATATGTTATTTGAAGATTAAATGCTTGATTTATAGTTTAATGTGAATAAATTACCTTGTAGGTAACGTAGATGTTATTATGGCGCAAAAGTAGATAATATATTTCTAAATCCCAAGAGAAATCTATTTTATTTGCTTGTTTACATGCATTTATCAACCGGTGATTTATATTAGAAAACAAATACTACAGATTTTACAAGTTTCTTTTCCTGTATACAGGTCTGGCGAATGATTATTTTCTCCTGCACCGTGCAAATTTGTATACTACTTCCCTTACCCGTTTCTGGAAGCTGAAGACGGGAAAAGGATTATTGTACACCGTGAAACGTATGTACATATAAATTTTTGTATATATCGGGCTTGTATGAGTCTTGTGTCTTGCTGTATATGTGTATATCCGTTACCTACAAGGTAATGCCAGTGCATATAATGGATAAAACAGAACAATTACCATGATAACATCCAAAACACAAGCTGCCATCGCAGTACTTAACGACATCTATGCGGGAGGAGACATAATCCGTGCGGATGCTTGCCAGCTTACAGAGCAAGATATGGACATCCTGCTTTCAAAGCTTTTAAGTGCCGGACTCATAAAACTGTCTGACAAGGGAGGTTCCCGTGATATACAGGTGTACAGTCCTGCACGTGACTCTTCTGATATTTCCCTTCTTGATATCCTCGAAGCTACTGGCGAGCATCTGGATTGCAATCACCCCACTACTGAAGAATTTCACATGCGATATGGGAAAGCTGCGCAGAAACTCGGTATAGTAAACTATATCACGAGGGAATATTTGAAAGAGATAAAGCTGTTTGAGTTGTAAACGTAATCCGCGAAACCTTTTGAAAAGAAATACTTTCATATTGTCCCTGATTATGCTGCTGTTCTGTCTTGCAGACTTGCATTCTCAGATTCTTGCAGTGAAGAGTGATCTGCTGACGGGAATACTTTCTTCGCCCAATTTCGGGGTGGAAGTGAAGCTTTCCAATCGGTTCACATTAGAAGCTGGTTTTCATTACAATCCTTTTCCGGCAGGCGGAGACAAGCGTTGGAAACATTGGTTTGTGCAGCCTGAACTGCGCTACTGGATGTGCCAGCCTTTTGGCGGGCACTTCTTCGGTGCGCATTTGTTGTACGGAGTATACAATATGGGAGGTATGAAACTCCCTCTGGGGCTCTTTAAGGGAGTACGTTCTTCAAGATATGAAGGGGACTTTATGGGGCTGGGAGTATCATACGGCTACCATTTTATTCTCGCCCCCCGGTGGAGTATCGAAACAAGCGTTGGCGTAGGATTTCTGCATACCGGATACGAACGCTACCGTTGTTTGCATTGCGGTGAACGGATCGGTGGCGAACATAAAAATTTCATTGCGCCAACCCGGGTTGCGGTATCACTGATATATCTGATAAATTGAGAGTTGTTTATAATTTAGTAATTTGTAATTAAACATAGAGCATGAAAAACTTAATCCGTATTCCTTTGACATTGACACTCCTGTTCGCTACGTGCTGTCTCTGTCTTGGGCAAGAGTTTTACCGGGGAGAACTATTTGTTACCGGACAACATTTTTCGCTGACGAACGGACACCTGAATGTGGAGTTGTCTGTTGACTTCGAAGGCCTGAAAATGCCTTCGGATGAGTCGTTGACCGTGATACCCATACTTAAAAACGGTGAATACGAGCAGGAACTTCCTGCCGTACTCATCAACGGGGCGGAGAAACAAAAAGTATATCAGCGGACACAGGCTTTGGCGGCTGGTAAACGCAATAGCGCTAAGGTACGCACTTCGCCAATTCCGGCAGTGGTGATACGCAACGATCATGCGGTTTCCCGCGCGTTTACCTATAAAGTGTCGGTGCCCTACGAGCAGTGGATGGAGAGGGCTATACTCTTGTTGCGTTCGCAGGAATGTGCCTGTCATGGTAAGAAAGGGGATGTTTATGAAGATAAGATAGCGGATGGAATCCGCCTGCCGAAGATAAGGGTATCCCGGTTGGATGCGGATATCGATGCTGATTTTCTTTCATTGGTGAACTTTATTCAGCCTGCACCGGACAAGGACACGTTGCATTGCATAACAGGATCTATCCCATATTTCAAACGGAAGGAAGTACAGAAAGATGGGAAACAACTTGGCGAACTCTCCGAGGAAAAGCAGAACTTCGAGATTTACTGCCGTCTTCGCGACGCACTGCATGATGTACGTCAGGAAATGGGTACAGAATTGGCGAAAATCAGTGTAACCGGTTACGGTGTCCCTGTGGGAAACCTGAAGAAAAACGAGACAAATGCCCTGATACGTGCTCTTAAGCTAAAGGAGTATTTACGTGAAAACCGCCTGGCGGGAAGAACCTTACTGGATGTGAGTTGGATTTCCGAAGATTGGGACTCCATCACCAGTCTGGTGAAAAAAAGTGATATGCTTCTGAAAGAGGCTACCCTCGACTTTATTAATAATATAGAGATTGTTAAAGGCCGCGAACGTATGTTGATGTCTTTTGCAGACGGAAAGCCTTACAAGTATCTTATGGAGAAGATATTTCCTGAAGTAATGCGTGTGGACTATCGGATAGAATACACCCGCAAGCCTCTGGGCGCTGCTGAAAGTCTTCAGTTGCTACGCAGTGGAAAACAGCGCGCTCTTCATCTGAATGAATTCTTTGCTGTGGCAGGTAGCTATCCGGTGGGTTCTACTGAATATAATGATATACTGGACCTTGCTGCAAGGCTTTTCCCGGAGAGTCCGGAAGCCAACATCAATGCGGCGGCAGTGGCTTTGAGCAAAAAGGAACTGTCTAAGGCGCGTGGGTATTTGGAGCCTTTTGCCACCCTTCCGATAGCCTATAATAACATGGGGATTCTCTGTCTGCTTGAAGGTAACCGGGATAAGGCGGAGGTGTATCTTACGATGGCGGCAGCTGCCGGAGTGGAACAGGCGATTCAGGCGTTGGAACAATTGAAAATTAAGGATTAAGCAATGAACAATAACCATAAACGGTATAATATATGAAAACGAGTAATTATTTGTGGGCGGTGCTGGCAACAGCAACCCTTTCGCTGTCTGCATGCAGCAGTGATGAAAACGAGAATGGAATGCAGCCGAAAGAAAAGACTGCAAAACTTGAACTTACATTAGTGGGAGCACCAGCGGACAGCCGTGCTACGGGGACTCTACCCACCACCGATGAATCCCAGATCAACCGCCTGACAGTAGCTGTATTCACCGGAGCGACGGGTAACCCTGTCAATGCCTTGCGAGAATTTACAGGCAAGGATATCAAAGACGCAGCGACTGGTAGTGGAAAGACGATTTCGATACTTTGTGAACCCGGCGACGAGCAAACAATCTATGTGGTAGCCAATGCTTCATCGGCACTTTTTGCGGGAGTAACCAACCTTGCCGGGTTCAAGGCCAAGCTGATGCTTCTTTCGGAAACGACCAAGGCTGCGGGAGCAGGTGAGGTAACGGATGCCCAAAAGGCCAATAACCTTCCGATGTTGGGAATAGTAAACAAACAGAATCTCACGGCGGGCGCAGAAGCCACGGCTACCGCGGAGCTAACCCGTCTTGTTGCGAGGGTATCCATAAGCAGTATCAAGACCGCTTTCGACAAAGCGGGGCAATTTAAAGATGCCACATTCAACGTGACCGGTATCTATCTGAAGAATGCGAACAGTTCCGTCAATGCGGAAAAGACTGGCAGTGTTCCTATCAGTGGGAGTGACAAGGCCAATAAATACCTGTATGAAGCGGTGGCTTCCCATACAGCTAATACGGAACTCACCACTCCGTACTACTTCTATACATTTCCGAATGTTTCGACTACGCCAACTAAACTCATAATTAAAGGAACGTTTGATGCGGATGGAACCGGTTCAACCAGCGCTCCCGTGACCCGGTATTATCCCATCACTATTAATAAAAAACAGGCGAACACCACTATTACAGGAGGAGAGGGCACAGACAAAGGCAGCATAGTGGCTAACACCCGATACGTGCTTACCGCCGTTATCAAGGGAGAGGGGGTGGATGATGATAGCAAGGAAATAGATCCTGCTACTTTGAAACTGACGGTTACTGTTGCTGATTGGGCGCTTACCATCAATCAGAATGTGACTTTTGAGTGATATTTTCTATGAGACAGATATGACATTATAAACCAATCCGTACCAGCCTATGCGAGTTTTCGGAACATTCCCTATCTTTTTGCTAATTCTTTTTCTTCTCTGTTTCGTTTCGTGCGTGCGTGAGGATATGGAAGGTTGTGCCCGGTATGAACTGCATGTTCGTGCGGTGGATGCGGACGGGAACGACCTTACCGGAAATGGAGTTTTGCAGAAATCGGATATCTATCTTTTTAATGAACAAGGTTTCGTCAGAATGATTCCCTCTGAGGGCTTTTCGGACTTTTCATTTGGAGAGGACAAGGACGAACGACTCACGCTCGTAGCTTGGGGTAATCTGAAAGAAGATACTCTGATTACTACGGAGATAGTACCGGGAACATCCCTGAAAGATGCGAAACTCCAGCTTCGGCAATATACCCACGGTACGCACATTCCGCTAACAGACCTGTTCTATTGTCGCAGAGAAATAGGGGAGATAAACACGCGGGGTGTGGAAGGAACGGATATTACGCTCGTAATGGAACGTATGGTGGCGGGCCTCAGTATACGCACGCGTTATTTTGCCGAACGTTATCCTTATAACGGTGAAACATACCGTTTCATCGTACACTGCATCGGTACGGAAATGGATTTTATGGGTGAGGCTTCGGGGGACGGAGCCGGATACGAACCGGTTTCCGTTACCGATGCCAAGGGGGATGTCTATGCACCGCTTTTTCATATATTCCCTACCGGGGAGGGAAAAACGTTGGAAATAGACGTCTACCGGAAAGATGAGAAATTATTTACTATCACTAAAGATAATGAACTTCGTCCTTTGTATGCCCCTGTGGGGCAACAGACCAATATCGACATAGACTTTCGTTATGCGGAGGTTAAGGTTTTTGTGAGTGTGGTTCCCTGGGGAACGGTCGGTCAGGATGTAGAAATGTAAGTAAAAAGTGTATGATTAGGTTATTTGAATACAGGGTATACCCGAAAACGGAAGAACCTATACCGTTTTGCTGGAAGGTACTTTTTGTGCTGTTCATGCTGGGCACACTGTTAGCAATGGTGGCTGTGTGTAGTTCTTGCCAATCGGAAGAAGAGGATATGAAGGATGTGGGCATGGAGGAAGGGCTGCCCGCTACCATTCGGGTGGAAGTGCAGGGGGAAGAACAGGCGAACTTCGTTACCCGGACAGTCAATGAGAGTGTGATCAGTGACCTGCACATTTTGGTCTATAACAGTGCGGGTGAGCTGATCGGACAGAAATACCAGACGGGTAGTTCTACGGTTACCATTAATACGCGCAGTGCTACCGGATGTACCATATATGCCGTTGCCAATACGGGTAAAGCTGACTTGTTTAAGGGATATACCATGCATAAGGAGTCTTATCTGAAAAGTATGGTATACAGCCTGACCAATTGGGATGACTTGAATAAAGGCACCAATCTGCCAATGACGGGAAGCATGAAAAGTGTGAATATCAAGGTGGGGGCAAACACATTGTCGGGAACACTGGTATTAACTCGTATGGTCGCAAAAGTTGAGTTAAAGATTAAAGTGAAAGAAAATAGTGGGATTAACATTACTAATTTGAAAATTTATAATCTTCCTAAAAGCTCTTACTATGTATCCGGTACAGCAGATGCGACAAATACCACTTGGTTGAACTGTGGCGGGGGAGGTGGCAGTAGTACAACCACTGCCGGTACAATATTCTATATGTTTGAAAACCGTAGAGGAACCAAAACGATTCCTGCCCAAAAGGATAAAACGACTGCAAATGCGCCTGCACATGCTACGTATGTAGAAATTAACGGCACAATAGGCACTGTTACTGCAAAGTGGACAGTGTATCTTGGAGAAAATAATACGAGTGATTTCAATATCAAGCGGAATGGCAATTATACGTATAACATTACTCTGAATGACGTTGCGGTAACAGATACGAGGGTTGTTGTAGATTTTACGGGAACAGAAGATTTGAGTAGTGCAGGTACGGCAAATTGTTATCTTGCCAAGAAGGTAAATACATGGTATAAGTTTAAAGCTACAGTGAGAGGAAATGGGGCTTCCACTGCTGCATTGATTTCTCCGACCGGAAGTGCTTTGGCTGCTAACGCTACTATCAGTCCTGCAAGTGCAGAACTCGTTTGGGAAACCAATGGTCATGGGCAAATAATACAAGGTATGATTCTGAAAGATGGATATGTTTATTTCAAAACTGGCCCGGCAGCTGAAGGGAATGCAGTGGTTGCGGTAAAAGACGGAAGTGGTAATGTGCTGTGGAGCTGGCATATTTGGAAAACTCATTTTAATTTGACGGAAATGCCTACGCAAACATATAAGACGAATCCAAGAAGTGGAATGAATGGTACAATTTATTCAGACGTTTTGCTTGCAAAACGTACACTGGTTATGATGGAGTGTGATTTAGGAGCAGCTAGTAATGCTGCTACCAACAATAATGAGGTTGTGAAGACGTTTGGATTGTATTATCAATTTGGGCGTAAAGATCCTTTTCCAACAGCAAAGAACAGAGAAAGAAGAATTGATAATAACTCAGAAACAGTAGATGTTTTTGATCGAGATGGAAATAAACTGAATGCAGCTACATTGAGGGGGGAGAACTATCAAATTATAAATAGTCTGATTTCAACATCTGTACAGTCAATTATCAGCTATTCAATAAAACAGCCGTTGACTTTTATTTTATGTAGTGAGGATAATTCTTTCAATTGGATTTATGGAGCCATAAATCAGTCCGAGGCATGGAATGCTTCCAATCGGTTGTGGGGTGGTAACCTTAATAATGAAACAAGTAGTAAACGTCTTGATACTAAGTTTACAGGTAAAACAATCTATGACCCTTGTCCTTCGGGGTGGTGTATGCCCCCTCAAGATACATGGACAAATTTTACAACCACTCTTTTGAATGGAGATAAAAATAGTAACTACAATATAAGTATTGCAAGTTTATATAATACTCCAATTGAAGATAAGAAAAATTATGTAGATGGTAATAATTCTGGATTTGTAAATTCCACCGGAGTTTTTGGCCGTCGTTATTATATTAATGGCAATACAGGTGATCAAGCTTTTTATCCTGCGTCTGGTTATAGAAACGGTATTAATGGACAGATCTGTGATGTTGGTGCCAGTTCATGTGCATGGTCATCATCCCCCGTCAGTGCTGATTTGCCACAAGGGGCTTGCTTGAATACGAATATTGCATGGGTGTATCCTGTTAGTAGCCATAGTCGGGCAAATGGATTTCCTGTGCGCTGTGTTAAAGAAACATCTTTATAGATAAATGTGCTGTTTGAGTAGATAATGGTAAAGATATGAATAGAAATGTGGTTTCTGCTTCAGTAAAGAAGGCATTCTAAATACTTAAAGAGATAGGTAGCGGTGTGGTCTAAAGTGTTACTTATCTATGATGTAGCCCGCTAAACGAATGCTGCTACTGTATGTCTGTAAAATATATTTCAGAATAACAGATAGTTATAAAATATCATTTTAAAAAGGGTAATGGTTTAGCAATGCGCTATTTACCTTAGAATTCTTAGGATTGTATCATTTCAATAACCTATCACAAAGATGATGCTTAATCTGATAAAGCAAAAATAGTTGATCGGATTAAGCATCTACAACTTATAATCTTTTATCGCTTGGGACTCTGAATCTGCCGATACCTACCAGTATGTTAATGAGTTGTAAAATTAACGATTTGTAAGTCTCATGATTAATTCATGAGTAGCTTTCGCTATTATTGATATGCTTGAAGGATACACAAAGGTAATGACTATTTAGGATTTTTATACTTGTTTCATCTTTGTGATTAAGAAAAGCGAGCCTTGGAAAATCATTGAGTCAATGAAAGAATTAATAGTTAACATCTTCAAAACTTCAAGTATGGAAATAGTTTAAGTTTTCATTAACATAGCCTTAATTGCTTCCAGTGAATAAGAGTGATAATACTTTTTATCATATTCCATTTTTATACTTTCAAGATAGCTATTTAAGAACTCTACATGTTCAAATTTATCCTTGTTGATAATTATGAAACTCTCAATGGTTTCTGTTACTATCGGAAAATTTTCTATTTTTGCGAGTGCCAGATATTTTAATCCATCTACAGCTAATCGTTCCATCCGGTGCATAAAAGGGCTTTGACTAATGGATTTATCGTAACCATATTCTAATATTTGCATTAGAAATGGCAGTGCAGATATGTCTTCGTAGTTAAACCACGTACCACTGAGGTCATTAAAGGGGTTTTCTTTGTGTAGCTTAATCCAGTTGATACTGTTTTTAAGTCCTGAGATATCTCTACATTTAATCAGCAATTTATTGATTGCTTTTTGCTGATCTTTATCCGCATGTATATATAGTGATGGAAGATTGTCTTTTAAAAAAGGGAATTCTTCTTTCTGAGACAGTTCTTCCGCTACTTTCAGTTTTAAGTTGATATTAAGATTGATCCATATTTTTTTTATGTCATATAAGGGCAGCTCTGCTTGGAAATACAATCTTATGATCCGGGATTGTAGGAAACCATTGCCTGGTTTCTCAGTAAGTCGGGAAAGAATATGGGAATAGGCGGCTGTAAGTTTGTGCTCAAATATAAACTTCAAGTGTTCCTCATATATAAAATCAACAGGTATTTTATTGTCAAGAACGTTTTCGATTATACGCTGTTCAAAACTTTCCTTATTGCATAAGGCATATAAATAATCGAGTGTTGGTAGTTCGCCGATTTGTGTACCTGAGCATAGAGTCATATTAAGTAATACTTTTTCGTCACAGTCAAACTCAAATCGTTTTTTGAAATAGAATAAAAAAATAGAGTATGTATTAATTGAAATTTGATTCCTTTCGCCTTTATTTATTGCTTGAGTAAAATCAACTTTGTTAATATACTCCATGAACCAAGATTTAATATAGTTGAGTTGTTGGGGAGTTATCTTTATTTTTTTCTCGGAGTCATTTTTGAGGAGTTCGTAAATTTCGGATATGAGGTTCCAATCATGGATATAAGATCTGATCTGTTCAGAAGTAAGTTTAATGTTATCATCATGATAAAGGATGTCTTCAACTAGACTTGTGACAGAACGATTGGCAACATCCTTGCCTTTACCTTTCATTATCCTTTTTGTCCTGATATCATTGTATTTCTTTTGTGTTAGTGGTGAATATTTTGATACAAAGTCTTCACATTCTTTTCTGAATCTTTCGGCATCAAACAAAATGTCGAATCCGGCTTGTATCTTTTCTTGGTTACGTTTGTTCCAATCGAGATTGTGCGGAAGGATTATTTTAAGTCCAGTTCGTTCTTCAATTTCTTTGCGTAAATTAAGCTTTTGTTTATTATTGTGTATGTTTTTGCACAAACTTATCAAATCATCATCAGTTAGCTTTTTTGCGATATAAGCTTCTA
>ERZ780053.368-NODE-368-length-17815-cov-2.76402_pt1 | contig 17815 bp, 21 predicted proteins | sample MGYA00511088_ERZ780053 | MGnify/ENA primary metagenome ERZ780053 (study PRJEB29588, sample SAMEA2150866) | human gut metagenome | biome: human gut; feature: human-associated habitat; material: faeces | place: Denmark | collected 2008/2010 ...
TGCGGTTCGACGGGCAGTGCCCCGACCAGCTGGTGGGCGTAGCAGACCCCGACCTTCACGCCCCGGAACCCGGGCTGCGAGAGGTATTTGTCATAAAACCCGCGGCCGCGGCCCATGCGGGCACCGGCTTGCGTAAATGCCGTTCCAGGAACGACGATCAAATCTATTTCGGACGGTTCGCACGGCATTGCGTCCCCGTCCGGTTCGGCGATCCCGAAGGCCCCCGCACGGAGTGCCCCGGGTACGTAATCGAAGAACCGCATCGCGTCGCCCCCGACCCGGGGGACGACGATCCGCCTGGCGGAGCCCCACCGGGCAAGCGCCTCCTCCGTCGCGGGTTCGTCGGGCAGGGCACAGAAAAACGCCACGCACCGCGCTGTCCCGAAAGGCCCCGATTCCGCTACCCGGCGGAAGATCCGCCCGGATGCCGCCGCACGTTCTTCGGGGGAGAGGGACAGGTTCTGTTTTTTCATCGCTGCACGCAGCTCTTTTTTAGTCATAAAACCCTCCTTTTCGGCATAAAATTCCCGGCCGTTTCTATTGTTATTCTGCAAACAATGGCTATCTTTGCGTCCGGGAACACAAAACTTTAACAAATATAAACAAATTTAAATCATTATGAGCTGTTTTTTATCTAATTCCTCGCTCGGCAAGAAGTTGGTGATGAGCGTAACGGGGTGCTTCCTCGTGCTCTTTATCCTTTTCCACATGTCCATGAACATTGTGGCGATCATCTCGCCCGAGGCTTACAACATGATCTGCGCACTGCTGGGGGCCAACTGGTACGCGCTGGCCGGTACGCTCGTACTGGCGGCAGGCGTGGTCATCCACTTCATCTACGCCGTCATCCTGACGCTCGAAAACCGCAAGGCACGCGGTTCGCAGCGCTACGCCGTAACGGTCGTGGAACCGGGCGTCAAATGGGCTTCGAAAAACATGCTCGTACTGGGCTTCATCATCCTGGGCGGTTTGGCACTTCACCTGTTCAATTTCTGGGCTAAAATGCAGCTCGTCGAAATCATGGGCGGCCATGAGAATTCGCTGGGCTTCGGCGCTGCCGACGGCGCTTCGCTGATCGCCTACACCTTCTCGCAGTGGTATTACGTGGTGATCTACCTCGTGTGGTTCTTCGCCCTCTGGTTCCACCTCACGCACGGCGTATGGTCGATGTTCCAGACGGTAGGCTGGGCCAACGACACGTGGTATCCCCGCCTGAAATGCATCGCCAATATCGTAGCGACGATCATCTTCCTCGGCTTTGCCGCCGTCGTGGTGGTTTACTTCATCAAGAGCATCTGCCCCTGCTGCGCAGGCGCCTGCTAACCGATTATCCAGAACAATAAACACACAACAGATATGGCTTTTAAATTAGATGCTAAAATCCCTGCCGGCGCTCTCGCAGAAAAATGGAGCAACCACAAGGCAGCTATCAAGGTCGTAAGCCCCGCGAACAAGCGCAAGCTCGACATCATCATCGTCGGAACCGGCCTGGGCGGTGCTTCCGCAGCCGCTTCGCTCGGTGAACTCGGATATAACGTAAAAATATTCTGCATCCAGGATTCGCCCCGCCGCGCGCACTCGATCGCCGCACAGGGCGGTATCAACGCTGCGAAGAACTACCAGAACGACAACGACTCGGTATACCGCCTGTTCTACGATACGATCAAGGGCGGCGACTACCGCGCACGCGAAGCCACGCGAAGCCAACGTATACCGCCTGGCCGAGGTTTCCAACCTCATCATCGACCAGTGCGTGGCCCAGGGCGTACCTTTCGCACGCGAATACGGCGGCCTGCTGGCCAACCGCTCGTTCGGCGGCGCACAGGTATCACGTACGTTCTACGCCCGCGGCCAGACGGGCCAGCAGCTCCTGCTGGGCGCTTATTCGGTACTCAACAAGGAAATCGCAGCCGGCACGGTGAAAAGCTATCCGCGCCATGAAATGCTCGACATCGTCATCGAGGACGGCGAGGCAAAGGGTATCATCGCCCGCAACCTCGTCACCGGTGAGATCGAGCGCCACGGCGCACACGCCGTGGTGATCGCCACGGGCGGATACGGCAACGTATTCTTCCTTTCGACCAACGCCATGGCATCGAACGGTTCGGCTGCATTCCAGTGCTACCGCAAGGGCGCCGGCTTCGCCAACCCCTGCTTCACGCAAATCCACCCGACCTGCATCCCCGTACACGGCGATCAGCAGTCGAAGCTGACGCTCATGTCGGAGTCGCTGCGCAACGACGGCCGTATCTGGGTTCCCAAGAAACTCGAAGACGTGAAGGCCATCCGCTCGGGTGCCAAGAAACCGTCGGACATCGCCGAGGAAGACCGCGACTACTACCTGGAGCGCCGTTACCCGGCCTTCGGTAACCTCGTGCCGCGCGACGTGGCTTCGCGTGCCGCCAAGGAGCGCTGCGACGCAGGCTTCGGCGTGAACGAAACGGGGCTGGCCGTATTCCTCGACTTCAAGACCGCCATCGAGCGTCTGGGCAAGGATATCATCAAGCAGCGCTACGGCAACCTGTTCGACATGTACGAGGAGATCACCGACGTGAGCCCCTACGAGCAGCCGATGCAGATCTTCCCCGCCGTGCACTATACCATGGGCGGCATCTGGGTCGACTACAACCTGATGACCACCATCCCCGGCCTGTATGCCATCGGCGAGGCCAACTTCTCCGACCACGGTGCCAACCGCCTCGGTGCATCGGCCCTCATGCAGGGACTGGCCGACGGTTACTTCGTACTGCCCTATACCATCGGCGATTATCTGTCGCATGACATCCAGACGCCGAAGATAGATACCAACGCTCCGGAATTTGCCGAAGCGGAGAAGAACGTCCGTGCACGCATCGAGAAGCTTTTCTCCATCAAGGGCAAGCAGACGGTGGACGAAATCCACAAGAAACTCGGCCACATCATGTGGGAGAACGTAGGCATGGCCCGTTCCAAAGAGTCCCTTGAAAAGGCGCTCGTCGAGATAAGGAAGGTGAGGAAAGAGTTCTGGGAGGATGTCAAGGTTCCGGGTAAGAACGAAGAGTTCAACCAGGAGCTCGAAAAGGCGCTGCGTGTGGCCGACTTCCTCGAAGAGGGCGAACTCATGGCCCGCGACGCGCTCCAGCGCAACGAATCCTGCGGCGGCCACTTCCGCGTGGAGTACCAGACACCCGACGGAGAGGCGCTCCGCGACGACGAACATTTCGCTTTCGTCGCCATCTGGGAATACAAGGGAGAAAACGAGGAACCTGTCATGCACAAGGAACCGCTCACTTTCGAGGCCATCAAGGTGGCACAGCGTAATTACAAGGACTAACCGGTAAAAACAAAGGACGATGAATTTCAAACTTAAGATATGGCGTCAGGCGGACGCCAAGGCAAAAGGCGGGTTCGAGACGTACGAGGTGAACGATATCTCCGAAGACACGTCGTTCCTCGAAATGCTCGATATCTTGAACAACAACCTGATACACGAGGGCAAAGAACCGGTGGCGTTCGACCACGACTGCCGTGAGGGTATCTGTGGCATGTGTTCGCTGCATATCAACGGCGAGGCGCACGGTCCGGATACCGAAGTGACCACCTGCCAGCTCCACATGCGCAAGTTCCATGACGGCGATACGATTACCATCGAAACGGGGCGCGTGGCGTTCGGCCGCTTTCCCGGTCATCAAGGACCTCGTCGTGGAGCGAAGCGCGTTCGATAAAATCATGCAGGCCGGCGGATTCATATCGGTCAATACGGGCGGCGTTCCCGATGCCAATACCATCCCCGTACCGCGTGACGATGCCGAGGAGAGCATGGACGCTGCCGCTTGCATCGGTTGCGGTGCCTGCGTGGCTACCTGCAAAAACGGTTCGGCCATGCTGTTCGTAGCGGCCCGCGTTTCGTCGCTGGCCAAGCTGCCGCAGGGCAAGGTCGAAACTCTGCGTCGAGCCAAGGCCATGATTGCCAAGATGGACGAACTCGGGTTCGGCGGCTGTACGAATACGCGTGCCTGCGAAGCGGAGTGTCCGAAGAGTATCTCCATCTCGCATATCGCACGTCTGAACCGCAAATTCCTGACGGCCAAGTTCAAAGACTGACGGTAAGAAAACCTTCTCCGAGCGGTGTCCGAGCGGCGGAACGGCTTGGTTTCGGCTTTCTTCTCATATCCGGCGTACATGAATGTACGCCGGATTTTTTGTTGTCGGAATCTGGAAATGGAGTTGACCAATTGCCGTTCAGCGGGTTGCGGAGCGGGGCTTCCCCGGCTCCGTATCGTGAAACGGTTCATTCATGTCGCCCGATGCGGTTGGAAGCCAGCATGCTTCCGGATGAGAATCGTCCGATTGTGTCAATTTTTCACGTTTGGCTGACAATTTTGCAGTCAGAAGCTCTTTCGCGGTCATGGCATACTCTTTGTCTATTCTATAAATGACTTCGGGCAGCGGCCTGAAGGATGGAATGAAGCGGACGGCCGTAAGGCCGGACAAATATTGATAATACTGATTAAAGTTAGGAGGACAAAATTATGATGCCAGTTAGAAGAACACAGGGATGGTTACCGGGGATTCTGGATGATTTCTTCGGGAACGAATGGGTGGACAAGACCAGCTCGACGGCTCCTGCCGTGAACGTGATAGAGACCGACAAGGAGTACAAGGTCGAAATAGCTGCGCCGGGTTTGACCCGCGACGATTTCAAAATAGATATCAACGAAGATAACGAGCTCACCGTTTCGATGGAGAAGAAGGTCGAGAAGAACGAAGAGTCGGAAAAAGAGGGTAAGAAACATACCTATCTCCGCCGCGAGTTCTCGTACAGCAGTTTCCGTCAACGCATGATACTGCCCGACAATGTGAATGTGGACAACATCGACGCAAAGATGGAGAACGGCGTTCTGACTATCGATATTCCCAAGAAGACCGAGGAGGAGAAACGTAAAAACATGCGCCAGATTGATATTAAATAGGGAGCAGAAGTGAGGGCGGTACCGCTCTCATCGTGGTGAAAGACCGGGGTACGGAGTGTCCGTACTCCGGTTTTTTCATGCCGTTCGCGGCGGGTTCCGGCGGCAGGCAAGTCGGACGGTGATTCCGGCGAGGGGGCGACGGGTTTCGTAGGGCTGCGGTTCCCCGTATGCGTGCGGAACCGTTACGCCCGCTGTCGTCCGGGCCTGATTTTTGAAACGTAAGCGCACGGCGCTGCCGGCGGGGAGCGATGTCCGGGGCGGCGTAACATAATCGTAATATTTTTTTAACACCATGTAAGGGCGGCGGTTCGTACCTTTAGGGCCGTTTGGCATGTGGATATTAAAGCGGTTCGTTTATGGAGAAAGATTATGTGGAGAGGGATGTCAGTTGGATGTATTTCAACAGGCGTATCTTGCTGGAGGCTGAGAAAGAGGAGGTACCGCTGCTGGAACGGCTCGGTTTTCTCGGCATCTATTCCAACAACCTCGACGAGTTTTTCCGTGTCCGGGTGGCGACGCTCAACCGTATCATCGAGTATGAGGACAAAGGCATCAAGCGGGAGCAGCAGACCGCTGTCGATACATACAGGGAGATAACGAGGCTCAATGCCCAGTACTCCGTGCGGTTCGAGGAGATTTTCGCCCGTCTGAAGGAGGAGCTCGGACAGCACGGTATCTGGCTGCTGGACGAGACGCAGTTGAACGAAGTGCAGCGCCAGTATATCTGTTCCCTCTACGATACCCGGCTCAACGGTTCTACGAATCCGTTGTTCGTCTCCTGTTTCCGTCAGCTCGACGACCAGCCCGACGATGCGATATACCTCGCCGTCCGGCTCCGTGCGGAGGAGGGCAAGGTTGCGGATGAGTATGCGCTTATCGAGCTGCCCGTACAGGAGTTCGGGCGTTTCGTGCGCCTGCCCGACGACGGGGAGAGAAAGTGCCTGATGTTCCTCGACGATGCGGTGCGTCTCTGCCTGCCTTTCATCTTCGAGGGGCTGCCTTATACGGAGTTCGAGGCCTATACCTTCAAGTTCACCAAGGATGCCGAGATGGAGCTCGACAGCGACATGCGCAACGGGGTGCTTCAAAAGATATCCAAGGGGGTGAAGAGCCGGAAGAAGGGCGAACCCATCCGGCTCGTCTATGATTCGGCCATGCCCCGCCGTATGCTCCGCAGCATCGCCAAGATGTTGCACATAGACAAATGGGATACGCAGGTGGCCGGCGGGCGTTACCACAACATGAAAGACCTCATGCGTTTCCCGGACTGCGGCCGCAGTGACCTGCGTTATCCGGCACTCGAACCCGTGCTGAAACCCGAATTTACGGCGCATGGCAGCATGCTCGATGCGATACGCGCCCGCGACCGGTTTCTGCACTATCCCTATCACGGTTTTTCGTCGTTCCTGAGGGTACTGCGCGAAGCGGCCATCTCTCCCGACGTTAACGCCATACGCATGTTCGAAGGTGGTGAAGACGCTGATTTGCGCCGCTCGCAACGGCAAGAAGGTAACCGTCGTCATCGAACTGCTGGCCCGTTTCGATGAGGAGTCGAACATCAACTGGTCGAAACAGATGCAGGATGCGGGCATCAACGTGGTGTTCGGTATGGAGGGGCTGAAGGTGCACTCCAAACTCGTGCATATCAGCAGCCGCAAGGGGGACGTCGCCTGCATCAGTACGGGCAACTTCCACGAAGGCAACGCGGCGCAGTACACCGACGTGACGCTCTTTACCGCCCGCAAGAGCGCCCGCAAGAGGGTGGTGCAGGAGGTCGGCACCGTCTTTGGTTTCATCCAGAAACCTTATGTTCCCATCCGGTTCAAGGAACTGCTCGTATCGCCCAACGACATGCGCCGCCGGTTGCTCGCCCGTATCGACAAGGAGATACGCAATGCCGCTGCAGGCAAACCGGCGTATATTATGGGTAAGCTCAACCACATCACCGACCGTGCTCTGGTGCAGAAGCTCTACGAGGCTTCGGCCGCCGGCGTCAGGATAGACCTCCTCGTGCGGGGCAACTGTTCGCTCGTGACGGGTATTCCCGGCAGGAGCGACAACATCCGTTCGATAACCGCATCGAAGTGATGGCTCCGGTACACGATACCGAGATACGCCGGGAACTGAAACGGATAATCACGTATGGACTGCGCGATACGTTCCAGGGACATACCGTAGACGGTACCGGCAGGAATCTGCCCTTGACCTTGCCGGAGGGCCTGCGCGGAAGCCTTGCCCGGCGCCGTCGGCCCGGCCCGGATGCGGGAGAGGAGAAGAAGATTTTGATATCGGAATAATATGGAAAAGACGAATTATGCGGCGATAGACATCGGGTCCAATGCCGTCAGGCTGCTTATAAAAAGCGTGGATATGGAGGAGGGGACAGCCTCTTTCGTAAAGGAACAGCTTCTCAGGGTGCCGCTGAGGCTCGGAGAGGATACCTTTTCGGTCGGGACAATCTCCAAGGAGAAGGGAAAGCGGTTGCTGCGCCTGATGAAGTCGTACCGGCAACTGATGAAGATATACGGCGTGAAACGCTACCGGGCGTGCGCTACCTCGGCTGTCCGCGATGCGGCCAACGGGCCGGAGCTTATCCGGGAGATAAGCCGCAAGACGGGAATAAAGATAGAAGTAATCGGCGGAGAAGAGGAGGCCCGTCTGATATACGACAACCATATTGAGGAGATGCTCGACAGGAGGTACGATTACCTGTACGTGGATGTGGGCGGCGGAAGTACCGAGATAAGTCTCATCAGCGGCGGGGTGTTGCAGAGCTCCCGGTCGTATGACATCGGGACGGTGCGCCTGCTCGAAGGGCGCGTGAAGGAGGAGTCCGTGGCCTCCCTGCGGAACGACATGCGGGAACTCGGAGCAGGGCATCCCGGTTTGCGTATCATCGGCTCGGGCGGCAATATCAACAAACTCTACCGCCTGGCCGCTGCCGGATGCAAGAACGGCATGGAACTTCCGGTGAGCGAACTCTCCGTTATCAACGGCGTACTCAAGTCGATGTCCTCCGAGGAGCGTGTGCGTGTCTTCAGGATGCGTCCCGACCGGGCCGACGTCATCACCTTCGCAGCGGATATCTTTCTGGAGATAGCCGGGCAGTGCGGCGCCTCGGTCATCCTCGTGCCGACCATAGGACTGGCCGACGGCATCATCGACAGCCTTTATGCCGAGGATGCGGAGCGGGCAGGCAGGCGTTGATTCGTTTTCCTGCCGTCGGTGGCGGCTTAGAATATTTCGCCGAGGATGCGGAGTGACTGCACCTTGTTGATGGCATCGAGGTGGTAGCCGAAGTAGTGCAGCATGTCCGAAAGAAAATCGGCCCGCTGCGTGCGTGACAGGCGCAGGGTGCCGAGCTCTTCCGCTTCTGCGGACATGAGCGTGGCCAGCAGGGCGGCGTTGGGGCGGGTGTGTGCGACGGCCGCCAGTCCCCTTCGGTGTATTCATTGCCCGGATAGAATCCGAGAAAAGCGCTTAACTGGACGAGGAACCACAGGTGGAAGTTTGAGATTCCCTCTTCCATCTGGTCGAGCGCCATGACCGAGGCGCGGACGAAACCGAACAGCGGAGAGTTGGGTTCGACCTCCTTGATGAGCCTGTAAAGGACTTCGGCCATGAAGAGCGAAATGGTGCTTTTGCGGACGTCGAACGGGATATGCTGGAGGGGGTGCGACAGCCGGACGTCTTTCATACGGTCCATCTGCGACCGGTGCGAGGGGATGCCTTCGAATTCCAACAGGAACATGGGTTGCAGCAAGGCGGCCTTGTTTCCCTTTCCCTTGCCGCTTTTTACCCCTTGTACCAGGTAGTTCCGGCGACCGTAGGTGTCGGTCAGAATGTAGGCCACTACCGACGTATCGCCGTATTTTATCGTGTGCAGTACGATGCCGTGTGCTTTGTAAGAGTCCATCTGGAGGCGTCGAGTTCGGGTGTCCAAGCCTGTGAATGAGGCAAAATTACGAAATATAAAATCAGCAGGCCGAACTTTCGGCAGAATAAACCTATGATTTTTTTTCTGTAATTTAATATGTTTGCAGAAGCGATTTAAAAATCTTTTCCTTATATTTGCATAAATATGTGACAGAAAATCCATGTGTTATGAGCAAAAAAACTGAAAGACTGGATGTTATAAGGAATCTGATAGATTCCGAGCAGATATCTTCACAGGAAGAGCTGTTGTCATGGCTGAAAAGGGTGGGCATCGATGCTACTCAGAGTACCCTTTCGCGCGATATGAAGGAGTTGCGGGCCATCAAGGTTCCCGATGCGGAGAAGGGCTATGTCTATCTGCTGCCCGAGACACTGCAGGGAGAACAGACCTCGGGCAAGGGCTCCTCATCGGTGACGGACAACATCAGGTACATCGAGTTTTCGGGCAATATGATATATGATTGTCATACGCACGAAGGCCGGTTATGCGAAAGCCGTGGGGGTGATGGTTGATAATGAAGATTACGACGATGTGTTGGGTACGCTTTCAGGCGATGATACCGTATTCGTACTGCTGGCCGAAGGGGTGAAGCCGCTCGATTTCCTGCCGTCGTTCGATTCGATACATCCCAATATCAAGACGCTTTACAATCCCGAAGGACGGAAAAAGAATAACGGTGCCATGCGCCGCCGTTTCTTCTGACCGAGGACGGGGTGGAATTCGGCCGCGGGGACAACGCACATGCGTTGTCCCCGCGGTGTTTTCGGACCCGAAGAAAAAGTTCCGAAAAAGCCTCGCGGGCGGGCGGTGGCTCCTCTTCGTTGGAAAAAGCAGACGGTTTCGCAGGAAGACAGGCGATTTTTACAGGTAGCGATACGGTGCAGATACTGTTGCATAATGCAATGAAAATTAATATCTTATATGTCGGTTCTGCGCCGGCCGGCGGGCGGGGGGGGCCGGGGAGGTGTGCGTTTTCCGCAGATTGAAGTATGCACAAGGAAGGTTTTGCACATAATTTGTTTATCTATCGGGAGAAAGGGTCGTTTCGTGCGGCCTGCCGAACTGCAGAACGGTTCGTACAAGATGATATTCACATTAAAATTACTGAGATGAAAAGAATTACGTTATTGTTGGCAGCGGTGGCCCTGTTGGTAGGGAGTGCCGCTACGGCGCAGGACCTCAGGCGTGAGGAGCGTACCATGAAACGGTACGGGCAGCAGGCCGAGAATGAGATGCGCAGAGAGATGCGCGGAGTACGCGCAGAGGAGAGGCGTGCGGAAAACGAGATGCGCAGGGAGATGCGCCGCGCGGAACGCCAGATGCAGCACATGCATGCGCCTGCCCGTCAGGCCGTGAAGGTCGTGTCGTACCGTTCTACCATGGTGGGTGACCTGACCGACCTGGATTTCATGATAAACTTCGACGGCGTCATGCTTGACCCGAACGAGGAGTTCGTAATTACACCCTATCTCGTCAAGGGCGAGAACATGCTATGGCTGGAGCCCGTCGTGATAGTGGGCGGGCGGCGGTACAAGGGGGCGGCGTTACAAGGAGTTGGAACGCGGCGGGGAACTGAATGCCAATCCTTCCGGGCTGATGCCTTACGAAACGGTGGTGCAGTCGCGTCGGTACGTGCGCGAGATGCGTCGCGAGGCCCGGAAAAACGGTATGCAGTGGGCGCCCGATTCACCCAATACGGTGATGTACTCCGCTTCGTTTCCTTATGAGGCGTGGATGGACGGAGCCGAAATAAAGCTTGACCATGTCTATTCGAGGCGGAGCGTGATAGCCGAGTATCCCACGCTCGTGGGAACGCTTTACAATCCGATGCCCCCGCAGGTGATGTTCCTCGTTCCGGAAGTGGAGGTTGTCAAGGCCCGTTCGGAAACCATGACGGCCCGTATCGTGTTCCAGGTAAGCAAGACCACGATAGACATGAACATATTCGACAATGCTGCCGAGCTGGAGAATATATACAGGTTTACCGGCCGTCTTGCCGGTGACGACAAGGGGAAGGTCACGGGGATCCGGATGACGGGATATGCGGCGCCCTTTATACCGTCGGCAATGTGCCGGAGGATTGGGACAGTGTGCGCCATTGGGTAGCTGCTTCCGATATCCGTTACCGGGATGAGGTGCTCGCCATTATCGACAACTACGCTCCCGATGCCCGTGATGCGAAGATACGTGCGCTCGACAAGGGCGCTACCTACAACATGCTGCTGCACGACGTCTATCCCGGTCTGCGCCGGACAGACTATACGATTGATTACACCGTGCTGCCTTTCACGGTAGAGGAGGGAAAGAAGGTCATTCGGACGAATCCCCAATACCTCAGCCTGAACGAACTGTACCAGATAGCCCTGTCGTATCCGCAGGATTCGCCCGAGTACGAGGAGGTGTTCATGATAGCCCTGCGGTATTATCCGGACGACCCCGTAGCCAATAACAACATGGCGGCCATTGCGCTCCGCAAGAACGACCTCAAGGAGGCTCACAAGTATCTCGACAGGCTCGGCGACTTCGCCGGTGCACATAACAATATCGGTGTCTTGAAAGCCCTCGAAGGGGATTACCGTGCTGCCGAGGCGCACTTCCGCAAGGCCATCGAGCACGGCAGCAAGGAGGCGAAGTTCAACCTCGAAAACCTCACCTCGCTGCGCAGGCATTGATGCCGGGCCATTGTCCGGAGCGCCGCCCTTGCGGAAAGAGTGTTCCGGACCGCCAGCCGATACTATGGGAGAAGGGGGCACAGAGGAGGGGCGGAGAGCTTTCCTTTTTCCGATGTCGGTACGCCCTATCGGACAGGCTGCGGCGGAGAACTCTTACCAGAGTTGTTCGGGGTATTCGCCCGCATCCACCAGGTCGCGTATCTTCTCCACTACACCCGGCCGGTCGGCCGCATAGGTGACACCGAACCAGCTTGCGTCGGTATCGAGGACGGTCGGAATGTAGAATTCGCTTTTCAGTTCGTGGCCGCGCTCCGCCAGAAAGCGTGCGAACAGCCGGGCGGAGAAATCCATGTAGTCGGGCGTGAAGCCCCACATGTTCATGGAGACCGGTGTTTCGGGAGCCAGCGCATGGTATTCGTCCTGTTCGTCGCGGAAGATGATGCCGCGGCCCTCCTGACAGCGTATCGTAGAAGTCGTCGGCGTTTATCACGGCGAACGGTTCGCGTACCGTTCCGGCGGCCGTCAGTACGGCGTGTCCCGTACCCCACGGCTTTACTCTGTCGGCGGGCGGAACGAATCCGTCCGGCAGCGCATCTACCGATTGGAATACCACTTCGGTCGGAATGCGTCCTTCGTACTTGGCGAGTACCTTTTCGCGGAAATCCCGTTCGAAGTGGCGGCCTATGACGAAGACCACCTTTCCGAATCCTGCCCTCGCGGCATCGAAGACCGAGTAGTCCATGATGGTTTCGCCCGAAGGGCCCACCCCGTCGAGCTGTTTGAGGCCGCCGTACCGGGAACCCATGCCGGCCGCCATTATCAGTAGTGTCGGTTTCATGTGAATGCTTTTTTACCGGTGCAAAGATAATGGTTTGTCGGTGGTTCGCATAGGGAAACGGAGAGCCTCTGCCTTCTGTTCGCTCTTTTCGCCTTTGCTGCGGAGACTGTCGGCGGACTGGGGAACGGCGTTTCCTTCGTTCCCTACATCTTCGGCGGTATCCGCCGGATGTCCGGTCGTTCTCCGTGCCTTCCGGCACCCCGTTCCGTTTCCTCTGCGCGGATTAGAATACCCGTTTCAGTATCTCGCAGATGTTTCCCGAACGGCTCATGGTATAGAAATGGATGGCCGGTACACCCGCCGCCTTCAGCTCTTTGGCCTGTCCGACGCTCCATTCAATGCCCACCTCCTTGGCCTGTTCGTCGGTACGGCAACGCGACAGCTCCTCGGTGAGCGTTTCCGGCATATCGATGTGGAACGTCCGCGGGAGCATTTCGAGGTGTTTCAGCGACGAGACGGGTTTCAGTCCCGGTATTATCGGTACCGTAATACCTTCGGCGCGGCACCGCTCCACGAAGTCGAAGAAACGGGCGTTGTCGAAGAAGAGCTGCGTGACGATGTAGTCGGCCCCCGCGTCCACTTTTCGCTTCAGGTTCCGGATGTCCTGCGAGAGGTTGGGCGATTCGTAATGTTTTTCCGGATAACCGGCGACCCCGATGCAGAAGTGGGTGGGGATGGGGTTCTGCTGGAGTTCGTCGAGGTAGACGCCCCGGTTCATGTCGCTGATTTGCCGCACGAGGTCGGAACAGTAGGCGTGTCCTCCTCTGGTGGGGGTGAAGAAGCGTTCGCCCGGAGCGGGGTCGCCCCGCAGCGCCATCACGTTGTCGATGTCGAGGAAGTTGAGGTCTATCAGGATATTCTCTATCGTATGGCGGTCGAGGCCGCCGCAGACCAGATGGGGAACCACCTCCACGTCGTAACGTTTCATGATGGCCGCCGCCAGTGCCACCGTTCCGGGGCGTTTCGTGACCGTGATGCGCTCCAGTGTTCCGTCCGGCCGCTGGCGTATCACCTCCTCGTCGCGGTGGGAGGTAAGATTAGGAGCTCGAACGAGATGAGCGTCCTGTCCGATGCTGCCAATATCTCTTTTACTTTCATTGTGCCGTGTTTGCGTGCCGTTCCGTGCGGGCGCAGGTACAGGGATATTCACCGGAAACCGCGGCCGGTTTCCGTATCCTTCTGTCCTGCGTTCGCTTTCGGAACGGTTCCCTTATCTTATCGTATCAGGGGTTGTTTCCATATTTTGAGTCCGTATTCGCCGCAGATGCCGAACATGTCGTCCTTGATGCAGATGGCTCCCGAAATGGCGGGGATTTTCCGTATCTCGGCGATTAAGTTGTTGATGTCCTGTTTGTTGTTGATGTCCTGTTTGGTGTGTATCTTGTTGGCGAAGGCGGTCGCGTAGCTGTCGGCCAGTGCGGCGTCGCTGCAGACTATCATCACGGCATCGGCCATTCCGAAACTGAGTGATGGCCCGACCGTGCCGGAAGATGTGCAGATGCTGATTCTTCCTCCCTCCGGAATGAAGATGCCGACCTTCTCCGAGAGCGGCGACTGTCCCGCGAATACGGGTATGTCCATCCCCTCGACAATGTCGGCGTAGATATCGCCGCCGTTTTCGACGATGACTTCCCGGCAGTCGTACTCCGTCTTGAGGCGTCGGCCGATGTACTCCGCTATCGCTCCTGCCACGGCGGCGTAGTTCACGGAGAATCTGTCCGGCGAAGAGATTCATTTCGGGGACGTACGATGCAGTGTCGATGCCGATGCAGAGGTCGCTCTCCTTGTAGCTTATCGTGAAGGTTTGCCAACGGTCGCGGTTGAAATTGTCGCGGTATATCCGAATTTTGTACTCTTTCATCGTTAGTCGTTTGCTATGGTGAATAAATGTTGCGGGCATGCCGTCAGGCACAGTTTGCACAATATGCAGTTTTCCCGCTGGAAGGAGAGTTTCCAGTCGGGCGGCCCGATGGTCAGTGCTTTGGAGAAGCAGGCCAGCGCACAACTGCCGCACTGTACGCACCGCTCCTCACGGAAGATGATTTTGTCCGTGACGAGGGCTGTTCCTACCCCTTGGGCGACAAGGAATTCAAGTGCCTGTGCGATGTCCCCTTCAGGAGCGCTGAACTCCGCGAGCATGGACCCGGCCAGTCCCGGCGCCATCTCCGCCTTGATGATATTGATGCATATGTCGAAACGTTTTATCAGGTCGTGTATTATCGGTTTGTCGCCCGTGCTCTCCGAGAACGACAGCATATATTTCCTTTTCATGTTTTTTCGTATTTCAATGGTTTCTTCCGGGTTCTTCGCGTATTTGCAGTTTCTTGGTCGTAGTACCCGTAGGCATGGGGCGTACCGGCTCGCTCAGCAGGAATTTGCCGCTCCGGATGCGCTCCCTGAGCAGTTCCGCTATCTCGCGGGCTTTGGCGAGGCTCGACACGGGGGCTGTTCTTATCCGGTGGCCGCCGACCTCTATTTCGCCGCTCCGCAGGGCTGCATCCGTACTTCTCGTAATACATGCCCCGCAGGTATTCGGTACTCATCTCACGCAGGTCGCCTATGACGGCGATGGTGCGGGCATTGCTTGTCGGGATACCGTATTCGTTCGTCTCCTTGGAGGTGTTGAACTGCGTCCCGTTCCACGCCACATACCCTTCCGCACCGGCGAGAAAGATGCGCGTACCGAGTCCTATCGTGCGGCACTCCGGGTCGCGGTAGGAGCGTACCCATGTAGGTATGGATGGTGCGGTCGGAGGTGTTGGTCGCCACATTGTAGTTCTGGTAGGCGTTGCGCGGATTGTAGAGATAGGCTTCGTTCACCGTATCCCGGTTGATGTAGGTGCGGATGTGGCGGCGGGGATAGCAGTCGGTCCCTTTGCCCCAGGCCTCCAGCAGAATGTCCTTGCCGTTAATGAAGTCTTCGATGATATGCGCTCCGCCGTATTCGGGATTGGCCGGGTTGCAGTCGGTGGCTCCTATGTAGGTATCCACGGCAGCGAGTCCGCCGCTTACGCCCACACCGTTGAGTTCGATGCGTTCCATGCGGATGGGCGGGTCGGAGTGTCCGAAGTTGATGAAGGCGCCCGAAGAGCACATGGCGCCGAAAGTACCGGTGGTTACGACGTCCACCTTGTCGGCTATCTCTTCCGGCGACATCGTGAGGGCGAGTTGCGACACCTCCTCGGCAGTCAGTACGACCGCTTCGCCGTTCTTAATCCGTTCGTTTATCTGTTGATATGTTTTCGCCATGGTAATGAAATTACAGGGCATAGCTAATGCTATGCGTTGATTGTTAATAATATGCGTGTTTGATTACATGATGCCGTAAGGATACGGCGAACTATGCACGGCCTGTCTTACAGGTCTGTCGATAGTATGTTCCGGGAATAAGATAAGATTAGCGCGCTTGGCGCATACGCATATCCATGGAGAAAAGACTGCGCGACGAACCGCCGCAGTAACATGTCGTTGAAAAAGCTTCTCCTGAAATAGTCGTTTTCATAATAGCCTTCATGGTTAATTATATTTCCTGTCCTTGGCAGGTCGGGACGTGGCACCTTATCGTTGCGATAGGTTGCCGAAGTTTCATAGAGCCCGTTCTCTCCGCTTCTCGTTATAATTCGGCACTACTTTCACTTATAGTGTTGCCACAAAGGTATGCAAATTTTCATTAAAACCAAACATATTTTTGAAAAAGTGGGAAACTATACAGAAAACGGCTTTTGAAACGGTTCCGTCCGGGTGTTCCGGTCAAGGCCGCATTCGCAGACCTGTCGCGGAGCGGTGCTGCGGCAGTCGGTTTCGGACTCCGGATGGAGCGGAAAACGGAAGGTCGGGAGCCGCCGCGAGGCCGGTTTGCCGAATGGCCGCCGCGTTCCGGGGTTTCGTCTGCTCCCTGCTGTTTCCGTGTATCGGGATAATCCGTCCGTTTCGCTTGGCGGCATTGGCTCCGCCGGCGTGTCCCCATTCCGTGTCCCGATTCGGCATCCCCGGCTTGTACCGTTATATTTCGATGATATATTTTCTATCTTTGCGGATGCAAGACAAAAATACAGTGACGAATTTATGGAGTACAATTTCCGCGAAATAGAGCCGCGCTGGCAGAAGGAGTGGGAGCGGCGCAGGACTTACAGGGTGGACGCGGACGCTTCCCGCCCCAAGTATTATGTGCTCGACATGTTTCCTTATCCGTCCGGGGCGGGCCTCCACGTCGGGCATCCGCTGGGGTATATCGCTTCGGACATCTATACGCGCTATAAACGGCTCTGCGGGTTCAACGTGCTGCATCCGATGGGGTTCGATGCTTTCGGGCTTCCGGCCGAGCAGTATGCTATCCAAACGGGGCAGCATCCCGCAGTCACCACGGCGCAGAACGTGGCGCGTTACCGGGAACAGCTCGACAAGCTCGGATTCTCGTACGACTGGGACAGGCAGGTGGTGACCAGCGACCCCGCATATTACCGGTGGACGCAGTGGGCGTTCCTGAAGATGTTCGACAGCTATTACTGTTACGACCGGCAGCAGGCGCGCCCCATCGCCGAACTGACCGAGGCGTTCGCCCTTCGGGGAACGGAGGGGCTGCATGTCGCCTGTACCGAGCGGATGGAGTTCACCGCCGCCGAATGGAATGCGATGGACGGGAAACGGCGGCAGGAGGGGTTGCTGAACTACCGGGACGGTGAACTGGTGCGAAGGGCTCGGTACGGTGCTTGCCAACGACGAGGTGGTGAACGGCCTTTCGGTGCGGGGCGGTTTCCCGGTAGTGCAGAAGCGCATGAAGCAGTGGCTGCTGCGGGTGAGCGCCTATGCCGAACGGCTGCTCGACGGCATGGAGCGGCTTGACTGGAGCGAATCGCTCAAGGAGATACAGCGCAACTGGATAGGGCGCAGTACCGGGGCGCAGATGTTTTTCGGCATCCGGGGCAGCGGGCGGAAACTGGAGATATTCACCACACGGCCCGATACCGTTTTCGGATGCACGTTCATGGTCATCGCGCCGGAACACGAACAGGTGTGCGAACTGACGACCGACGCACAACGGGCGGAGGTCGAGCGCTATATCGAAGAGACGAAGAGGCGTTCCGAGCGCGAACGGATGGCCGATACCAAACGGGTCAGCGGCGTTTTCACCGGTTCTTATGCGATTAATCCGTTCACCGGCACGGAACTGCCGGTTTATATCAGCGACTACGTGCTGGCGGGGTACGGTACGGGAGCCATCATGGCCGTACCGGCGCACGACGCGCGCGACTACGCTTTCGCCAAACATTTCGGACTCGGCATCGTGCCGGTGGTCGAGGGGGGCGATATCGACGTCGCAAGTTACGATGTGAAGGAGGGGCGGATGATGAATTCCGGGTTCCTCGACGGCCTGGACGTGAAGGAGGCCATCGAGCGGATGTTCGCGGAGATAGAG
>ERZ780053.375-NODE-375-length-17557-cov-11.7426_pt1 | contig 17557 bp, 17 predicted proteins | sample MGYA00511088_ERZ780053 | MGnify/ENA primary metagenome ERZ780053 (study PRJEB29588, sample SAMEA2150866) | human gut metagenome | biome: human gut; feature: human-associated habitat; material: faeces | place: Denmark | collected 2008/2010 ...
ACCGCATTCCGCCAGCCGCCGGGTCCATCGCCGCAGCCGGCGGCGGGGCAGCAGCCCGCCGTCCAGGTCCCCCTCCAGCACCCACAGGGCCGTTCCGGCCACGGTGCGCCGCTCCAGCGCCGGGCGCGTTTCCGGCAGCAGATGCACATATCCCAGCATAAAAATCCCCTCCCGCCTTATTTTATAAGGCAGGAGGGGAAAATATACGGAATTTTACCAGCCGTAGCGGACGTAGCCGGGCAGATACGGCAGGGGGGTCACGGCGGTACCGTTGACGCCGCCGATGCGGATCTCATAGTGCAGGTGGGGGCCGGTGGAAACGCCGGTGGAGCCTATCTTTCCGATGACCTGACCCTGGGCCACCCGCTGGCCTGTCACGGCGATGACCCGGCTCATGTGGCCGTACACCGTGCTGGTGCCGTCGTCATGCTGAATCTTCACGCAATAGCCCAGGCCGTAGTTCCAGCCTTCGTTGGCCAGCATGACGGTGCCCGCCTTGGTGGCGTAAATGTCGGAGCCCCAGGAGGCGCCGATGTCTACACCCAGATGATAGGTGCTGGCGCCGGGGCACGGTGCGTCACGGCCGCCGTAGCCGCCGGTGATCAGGCGGCAGGCGGTGGGCCAGATGAAGCCGCCCACGGCGGTCTGGTTGTTGCGGCTGGCCTCCTCGGACTTGCGGATCTCCTCCTGGAGCTCCTTCTCCCGGGCGGCCTGCTGGTTCAGCAGCGCCTGCTGGCCTGCCTCGCTGGCGGCATACTCCTCAAACACCCGGGTAGCCTCGGCCACCTGGGCGTCCAGCTCCGTCTTGCTGGCGGTAAGCTCCGCCTGATGCTGCTCCAGGTCCGCCTTATCCTGAGCCAGCTGCTGGCGCAGGGTGCGCAGCTGGTCAATGACGCTCTGATCGTGCTCCACGATCTCGTTGATAAAATCCATGCGGCTCAGCAGGTCCGCAAAGCCCGTGGCCTTGAACAGCACGGACCAGTAGGACACGGTGCCCCGTTCCTCCTCCTGCCGCACCTGGTGGCAGAACAGGTCGTACTGCTTCTCCTCCTCCGCCTGGTTCTGGGTGATCCGGTCCTGGGTGTCCTGGATCTGCACCTCCAGCAGGTCGATCTGCTGGGCAATGATGGCGGCCTGCTGGTCCAGCAGTTCCTTCTGCTCCAGGGCCTTGGCCTTGTCGGACTTGATCTTGTCCAGCTGCTGCTGGATCTCCTGCTTTTTGGCCCGGGTCTCGGCCAGCTGGTCATTGAGGCCGGCGCCGTAGGCCGTGTCCACCGGCCGCAGGGCCAGACACAGGGCGGCCATCATGGCTGCGGCGCACACCAGGGCAGTCAGTTGTTTCAGTTTGGATTTCATGACGGTCTCCTCTCTTTTTATACCCGCAGGAATTTCCGGATGGCGGTCAGGCTGCCACCCACGCCCACCAGGATGCCCACGCCGGCGAATACTGCCGCCACCGGGGCCCAGATCTGACGGAAGTCCACCACCCGCAGCAGCTGCATGGTGTCGGAATTGGCGATGCCCTGGGATACGGCGGCATACAGCAGCCACTGGAGCCCGAAGGCCACCGCCGCGCCGATGAGTCCCAGCAGCAGTCCCTCGTATACGAAGGGCCAGCGGATGAACCCGTCCGTGGCGCCCACCATTTTCATGATGGCGATCTCGTCCCGGCGGTCAAAGGTGGTAAGCTTGATGGTGTTGGAAATGATGAACACGGAGATGATCAGCAGAATGGCGATCAGGGCGATGCTGATGACCCCCGCGATGTTGCGCACGGTGATGAAGCCGTTGGAGATATCCTGGTCCGCCCGGACCTTGGCGATCCCCTCCACGCTCTCCAGGCTCTGCACCACCTGGCCCATCCGGTTCAGGTCCGTCAGGTGCATGACATAGCGGTGGCGGAAAATAGAGGGGTCCAGGTCGCTGTACAGGTCGTCCTCGTTATACTGGGCCACATATTCGTCCCGGGCCTCCTGCCGGGAGACGAAGGTGCAGTCCGCCACGCCGGGAATCGCCGCCAGCCGGGACTGGAGCGCCGTTGCCTCGTCGTCCGTCAGGCTCTCGTCCACGAAGGCCACCACGGCGTTCTCCTTCTGCAGGTCCTGCAGGTTGATGTTGGCGTTGTAGGCCACCAGGGAGAAGGTGCCCATGATCAGCAGACATGCCACGGTGACGCCGACGGCGGCAAAGGACATGAACCCGTGGGACAGCATGTTGCCTGCTCCCTCCCGGAAGAAATACTTGAAATTATGCATGCTCACACCTCGTATCTGCCCACGCCGGTGGCGGCCACCACGCCATGGTCGATCATAATGACCCGCTTGTCAAAATGATTCACCAGGCTCTTTTCATGGGTCACCACCACCACGGTGGTGCCCAGCGCGTTGATGCGCTCCAGCAGAGTCATGATCTCCAGCGAGCGGGCAGGGTCCAGGTTGCCGGTGGGCTCGTCGGCCACGATGGTGCTGGGATTGTTTACCAGCGCCCGGGCAATGGCCACCCGCTGCTGCTCGCCGCCGGACAGCTCATCGGGGAACCGGCGGCCCTTGCCGTCCAGCCCCACCAGGCCCAGCACATAGGGGATGCGGGTCTTGATCTCCCTGGCGGAGGCTCCCACCGCCCGCATAGCCAGACTCAGATTATCGTATACGGTTTTGTTGCCGATCAGGCGGAAATCCTGAAAGATCACGCCGATGGTCCGGCGCATCAGGGGGATCTGCCGCTGGGTGATGTTGCTCATGGAGAAGCCGTTGATCATCACCCGGCCCCGGGAGGGCACCAGCTCGCCGGTCAGGAGCTTGATGATGGTGGACTTGCCGCTGCCGGAGGGGCCCACCAGGAACACGAACTCCCCGTCCTGTATCTCGAAGGAAATTCCGTTTAGGGCGTGGGTGCCGTTATCGTATGTTTTTTCAACGTTTGTCAGTCTGATCATGTGATACCTCGATGTATACTCATACGACGCCCTGTGACAGGCGTCGTCAAAAAGTCCATTTTTCCCTATCGAGTAACATTATAAACAAAAAGTTACAAAATGGCAACAAAAAAAATATTAAATCTTTGTGAATCCAAGCGGTAAAATCTGGAAATTTTGCCAGTCCGGGCCGAAACCCGCCCCGCCTTGACTTCCCGGCCCCACATGGTATAATATAATTGATCATTCAATTATAATCCGGATTTTTTACAGGAGGTACTCCCATGAACAACAAATGTCCCTTCTGCGGAGCGGAGATGACCCCCGGCGTTATCCAGTCCCGCTCCAGCGTTTACTGGTCCCGGGAGGCCGACTCCGTGGCCGCCTTTTCCTTCCTGGACGACGGTGCCTTCCCTCTGGCGGACCAGGGCGGCGCCACCCTCGGCGGCGCCAGCGCCCCGGCATACAACTGCACCCGCTGCAAAAAGATCATCCTGGACTATTCCGTTCGCCACCTGTCCCCCTGATTTTTCCCTTTTTCCTCCATACCCCCTTGCAAAACCCGAACGCTCGTGTTATCATACCCTACGTCAACAGGGGAGCTCGCCGGAGCGGGCTGAGAGTGGGCTGTCATCGCCCTGACCCTTCAACCTGATTTGGATAATGCCAACGTAGGGACATACCGGCGCAGCGCACGAATAACGCATTGCGGATATGCCTTTTACCGGGCATATCCGCATTTTTTGCTGTAAGGAGTGTATTTTTATGCTGGGTATTTGCCTGGACAGCGTCCGCCGCACGGTGCCGCTGGTCCACAACATCACCAATTACGTCACCGTCAACGACGTGGCCAACATCCTGCTGGCCTGCGGCGGCAGCCCCATCATGTCCGACGAGCCGGAGGACGTGGAGGACATCACCTCCATCTGCGGCGGGCTGAACATCAACATCGGCACCCTGAACCAGCGGAGCATCCAGGCCATGTTCCGGGCCGGGGAAAAGGCCGCGTCCCTGGGTCATGTGCTGCTGCTGGACCCCGTAGGCGCGGGTGCCTCCGCCCTGCGGACCAACACCGCCGTGGAGCTGATGGAAAAGTTGCCCTTCACCGTGATTCGCGGCAACATCTCCGAGATCAAGACCCTGGCCCTGGGCAGCGGCAAGACCCGGGGCGTGGACGCCGACGTGGCCGATGCCGTGTCTGACGGAAATCTGGACGCCGCCGTGGCCTTTGTGAAGGACTTTGCCCGCCGCAGCCATGCCATTGTGGCCGTCACCGGGGCCATCGACCTGGTCAGCGACGCAGACCGCTGCTTCGTCATCCGCAACGGCCGCCCGGAGATGGGCAAGATCACCGGCACCGGGTGCCAGCTGTCCGGCATGATGACCGCCTTTGTGGCGGCCAATCCGGACCGCCGCCTGGAGGCCGCCGCTGCCGCCGTGTGCGCCATGGGCCTGGCCGGCGAGATCGGCTGGAGCCGTATGGCCCAGGGCGACGGCAACTCCACCTATCGCAATCGCATCATCGACGCCATCTACAACATGGACGGCGCTGCGCTGGATAAGGGGGCCAAGTATGCGGTGCGCTGAACAGGACCTGCTGCTGTACGCCGTTACGGACCGCCACTGGCTCAGCGGCCGGTCCCTGCGGGACGTGGTGGAGGAGAGCCTGCGGGGCGGCGTCACCATGCTGCAGCTGCGGGAAAAGACCCTGGCGGAGCCCTCGTTCCTGGCAGAGGCCCGGGAGCTGCAGGCCCTGTGCCGGGATTATCACGTTCCCTTTCTTGTCAACGACAATGTGGATATTGCCCTGGCTATGGACGCCGACGGCGTTCATGTGGGCCAGAGCGACATGGAGGCCCTGGACGTCCGCCGGAAGCTGGGGCCCGATAAGATCATCGGCGTGTCCGCCCAGACGGTGGAGCAGGCTCTGCTGGCGGAAAAGCACGGCGCGGACTATCTGGGCGTGGGGGCCGTGTTCCCCACCGGGTCCAAGGACGACGCCGACGACGTGTCCTACGACACCCTGAAGGCCATCTGCCGGGCCGTGTCCATTCCCGTGGTGGCCATCGGCGGCATCAGCCGGGACAACGTACACAGGCTCTCCGGCAGCGGCATCTGCGGCGTGGCCGTCATCAGCGCCATCTACGGCGCGGCCGATATCCGCCGGGCATCGGAGGACCTGAAGGCCGCCACCCGGGAGATGCTCCAGGCATGATCCGGGCCGCTGTGTTTGACCTGGACGGCGTGGTGCTGGACTCCATGTCCATCTGGAAGGACCTGGGCGCCCGCTACCTGCTGCGCCGGGGACTCACGCCGGAGCCGGGCCTGGGAGAGCTGCTGTTTGCCATGAGCATGGAGCAGGGCGCAGACTATCTCCGGACCCACTATCCCCTGCCGGAGAGCGCCGACGTTCTGGCGGACCTTTCCGCCATGCTGCGGGATTATTACTATAACGAGGTTCCGGAAAAGGACGGAGCCCGGACGGCTCTGGCCTTTCTGCGGGACCGGGGCGTATCCGTCACCGCCGCCACCTCCAGCCCCCGTTCCCATGTGACCCGGGCCCTGGAGCGGCTGGGCCTTCTGCCCTGCTTTGAGGCCATTTACACCACCGGCGAGCTGGGCGTCAGCAAGCACCGGCCGGATATCTATCACCTGGCGGCCCGGGGCACGCCGCCGGACCAGACCCTGGTGGCGGAGGACTCGCTCTATGCCCTGCAAACCGCCGCCGCGGCAGGCTACCGCACCGTGGGCGTATACGACGCCAACGGCGAGGCGGACCAGCAGGCCCTCCGCCGGACGGCGGACGTGTACGTCCCCTCTCTGGCCTCCCTTCCCGCCCACTGGGCGGAGCTGAACGGCTGACCTTAGCTGAAAAATCCTCTGATTTTTCAGCAGTCAAGCGGTGCATTGGGGGCACCACCTTGCATCGCATTATAAAACTGTGCTGTAGAAAAAAGAAAGGACAGATCATCATGAAAACAGCATTGACCATTGCTGGAAGCGATTCCAGCGGAGGCGCCGGGATCCAGGCCGACATCAAGACCATGACCGCCAACGGCGTATTCGCCACCTGCGCGGTCACGGCCCTGACGGCCCAGAACACCACCGGCGTCACAGACATCCTGGAATCCACCCCCCATTTCCTGGCGGAGCAGCTGGACGCCGTGTTCACGGACATCGCCCCCGACGCGGTGAAGATCGGCATGGTCTCCTCAGCAGCGCTGATTGCCGTCATCGCGGAGAAGCTGCGCCGGTATGGCGCGCAGCGCGTGGTGGTGGACCCCGTCATGGTGGCCACCTCCGGCGCAAAGCTCCTGCGGGACGACGCCATCCACGCCCTGACGGCGGATCTGCTGCCTCTGGCCACGGTACTGACGCCCAACATTCCCGAGGCGGAGATACTCTCCGGCCTCCCCATCACCGACGCCGCCGGCATGGAGGCCGCCGCCCGGACCATCAGTCAGCGGTACGGCTGCGCCGTGCTGTGCAAGGGCGGCCACCAGATCAACGACGCCGACGATCTGCTGTGGCGGGACGGCGGCGGCAAGTGGTTCCGGGGCCGGCGCATCCCCAATCCCAACACCCACGGCACCGGCTGCACCCTGTCCAGCGCCATCGCCGCCAACCTGGCCAAGGGCTATGACCTGGACCAGTCCGTGGAGCGGGCCAAGGCGTATATCTCCGGGGCGCTGGCCGCCATGCTGGACCTGGGCAAGGGCTCCGGCCCCATGAACCACATGTTTGACCTGAAGGGAGGGTTCGCGGAATGAAAAAGACCTCCACCTTTCAGAACGCCCTGATCTGGTTCGGGGCAGGCGTCTCCCTGGCGGAGATCCTTACCGGCACGGCCTTCGCCCCTCTGGGCATGGGTAAGGGCCTGCTGGCCATCCTCATCGGCCACGTCATCGGCTGCGGCATGATGCTGCTGGCGGGTCTCATCGGCGGCCGCACCGGCCGCAGCGCCATGGAGACCGTGAAAATGAGCTTCGGCCAGAAGGGCGGCCTGCTGTTCGCTCTGCTGAACGTGCTGCAGCTGGTGGGCTGGACCGCCATCATGATCTATGACGGTGCCCTGGCCATCGGCGGCATCTTCGACGTTGGCCGTTGGGTCTGGTGCCTGGTCATCGGCGCATTGATCCTGCTGTGGATCGTGGTGGGCGTCACCGACCTGGGCTGGATCAACAAGATCACCATGGCCGCCCTGTTCGTGCTGACCCTGGTGCTGTGCAAGGTGATCTTCTTCTCCGGCAGCGCCATGGCCGCCCCCTCCGGTGAGGGCCTGACCTTTGGCGCGGCAGTGGAGCTGGCGGTGGCCATGCCCCTGTCCTGGCTGCCCCTGATCAGCGACTATACCCGCCAGGCCCAGAAGCCCGTCCGGGCCACGGCAGCCAGCGTGGTCACCTACGGTCTGGTATCCTGCTGGATGTACGTCATCGGCATGGGCGCAGCCATCTTCACCGGCGAGTATGACATCGCCGTCATCATGGTCAAGGCCGGCCTGGGCATTGCCGCCCTGGTGATCCTGGTGTTCTCCACCGTCACCACCACGTTCCTGGACGCCTGGTCCGCCGGCATCTCCGCCGAGTCCCTGTCCAGGAGGGTCAGCGGCAAGACGGTGGCCATCATCACCACTGTGGTAGGCGTGGCCGGGGCCATCCTGTTCCCCATGGACGATATCACCGGCTTTCTGTACCTGATCGGCTCCGTGTTTGCCCCCATGATCGCCGTGCAGATTGCCGACCACTTCCTGCTGCACCGGGACCGCTTCGCCGTGGCCGCCGACGCCCGGAACCTGGTGATCTGGCTCATGGGCTTTGTGGCCTATCGCCTGCTGATGGGCGTAGACACCCCCGTGGGCTACACCCTGCCGGACATGGTGCTGACCATCCTTCTGTGTGTCATCGCGGAGATGCTGAAGCCCTCCGTGAAGCAGTAACCCCCCCAAAACCTGTCATTGCGAGACCAGTCCGCAGACTGGTCTCGCAATCCATTTCTGAAGTGTAACGTTTGTTCCCTTTGAGCGGCTGTTTCGATGCATAGCATGTTCGACACCGGGAAAACAGGAAATCAGCTTATATTCGCAGAAAAGCCGCATTTCAGGCCGGTAACTTCCGAGCATTCTGTTGAAAACAGAGCTATCCTTGTGATACAATATGCACATGCCAACAGGCAGGAGACAAGGCAAATGAAAAGGAGTAACCAAGTGAGAATACAACATAAAAACCTGACAATCCGCCAGGCCGGGGCCGCCGATGCCAAGCAGCTTGCCGCCTGGTGGAATAACGGTGCCGTGATGGCACACGCAGGCTTCCCCAACGGCTTGGGAACGACCGAGGAAGAAGTCGTAAAAGGCCTTGGCAACGGTTCTCTGGTCATTGAGGAAAGCGACCGTCTGATTGGCGAGTGCAATTACCACAATATGTCGGATGGAGTTGCAGCAATTGGCATTAAGATCTGCGAAACCGATTGTCGGAACCGTGGCGTCGGCAGAAAGGCTTTGAGTATGCTGATTGGTTGGCTGTTCCGAAACGGCTATGCCAAAATCATCCTCGATACGAACTTGACGAACACAAGAGCGCAGCACGTTTACGAATCACTTGGATTCCGCAAGGTACGAACCAATATCGACTCTTGGAAAGATCAGCTCGGTCGGCTTCAATCATCGGTTGATTATGAGTTGGTTGAGCAGGATTTTGTCAGTTATGAGTGAGGGAACCATCAATCCATGAGCAGGCACCACAGGCAGAGCATATAGAGCAGCTTGTTCAGCGGGTAAAGCGGAACAGGCATGACCGAGGTCATGCCTGTTCCAAGAAATTCAAATTTTACTGTCTTACCAGCAGAGAGGCTCCCGCCTCTCATTTTTTATGCTTATTTCCACTGGAACGTCACCATGCCATAGACATAGATGAACAGGATGGCCACGGGGACCACATACTGAAACATCGGCTTCATCCATTGCCGCACCTTCAGGCCCCGGCCGGCGTTGGCCTCCAGCAGGAAGCTGTCCCATCCCCAGCCGAACCGGTTGCAGCAGAACAGGGCAAACACCAGGGACCCCAGGGGCAGAATGTTGTTGGACACCAGGAAATCCCACAGGTCCAGCCAGGAGGTGCCCTCTGCGAAGGGCTGGAAGTGCAGCACGCTGTAGCCCAGGGCCGTGGTCAGCGCCACCAGGAAGATGCACCCGCCGCAGACCAGGCACCCCACCGGGCGGCTCCATCCGGTAAGATCCCGCACCATGGCCAGTATCTCCTCGCACACCGCCAGCACTGTGGACAGGGCCGCAAACACCATAAACAGGAAGAACAGGGTTCCCCACCAGCGGCCGCCATTCATGTGGTTGAACACGGTGGCCATGGTGTCAAACAGCAGGCTGGGGCCGGCGTTGACCTCCACCCCATAGGTAAAGCAGGCCGGGAACATGATCAGCCCCGCCACGATGGCCACAAAGGTATCCAGCAGGATGATGTTCACCGACTCCCCCATCAGGGACCTCTCCTTGCCGATGTAGCTGCCAAAAATGGCCATGGCCCCCATGCCCACCGACAGGGTGAAGAATGCCTGGTTCATGGCGCCCACCACCACGCTGCCGGTGATCCTGGACAGGTCCGGCACCAGGTAAAACCGCAGGCCCTCCGCCGCGCCGTCCAGGGTGAAGCTGTGAACGGCCAGCACCAGCATCAGCAGCAAAAGCAGCAGCATCATGTATTTGGTGACCCGCTCCAGGCCGCTCTGCAGGCCGAAGCACAAAACGCCGAAGGCCATCGCCACCGTCACCGCCAGATAGGTCACGTTGACGCCCGGGTCCGCGATCATTGCGGAAAACCCCAGATTCTGGCTGTTTCCCGTGAGAAACTGCACGAAATAGTACACGATCCATCCGGTGACCACCGTGTAAAACGCCATCAGGGCGATGCTGCCGAATAAGGACACATACCCATGGATGTGCCATTTCTGACCCTTTTTCTCCAGCTTCTGATACATGTGGATGGGGCTGGTCTGGGCCGCCCGGCCCACGCAGAACTCCATGGTCATGATAGGCAGCCCCAGCACCACCAGGCACAGCACATACAACAGCACAAAGCCGCCCCCGCCATACTGGCCGCACATCCACGGGAATTTCCACACATTACCGCAGCCGATAGCGCACCCGGCGGACAGCAGGATGAACCCCAGCCGGGACCCCAGCTTCTCGCGTTCCATATCGTCTCTCCTTCTGCATTTTTATTCACATTAGTGTGGAGTTATCCTATCAAATATTCCGCTTTGCGTCAAGAAATGATTAAATTTTCACAATGCTTTCCCTGTCTCCCTTTTCCGGGAAGCCTGACAAGTCTGAATTAACCGCCCAGAAAAAATTGAAAATACGCTCCAAAATCGGCTATTTAAGCCGATTTTGGAGCGTATTTGTTCATCATTTAGGATTATTGATCGGTCTTTGGTTTGGCCGGAGGAGTTGATTCCGGGATTTCCTGAAGATAGCCGGAATTCACAAGGGCCTGAAGAAAATTACCGAAGGATGGAGCAATTATCTCAGTCGTTGTTTCGTATCGTTCTGCGGCGTCATTTATGATTGATTCAGTGGATAATCCGGATTTAATTTGCGAGAAAAAGTATGCTCCAGTTTCGTTCAGCCCTTTGACATACGGTACCCTGCCGCGAGCGGGTCCGGTTGCCACCAGGAATTGTTCATCACAGATTTCTGCAAGAACTACTCCGGGAATAACGGTATATTTCATAGTTTTTCACCATTTCTATCACTTTTTTGCCGGATTCATCGCAGGGTCAGACAGGGCTGCCGCCAGGGTATCTCTGCACAATTGGGCAGATTGGATATCTCCGCGGTTTTTCAGAAGCCAAACCGGGCTTTTCAGCATATTTTCAGCGATTTTACAGGCAGATTTCACTTCCTGCTCCGTATTGCAATCAAACAGGAATTGGGAAAAGATTTTTCCGGCGGATTCGTGAACGGTCAGTCGTCTGATTTCGTTGATTTTGGCCTGTTCCAGGAATATAATTCCGCCCAATTTAGCGGTCAGCCGCTGAGACATGTTTTCTTTACCCGTCCAAGGGGATGAAGTGACGAATACTTGGTCATTTTCCATATATACAATGGGTTTATCCCCGTTGATGATCTGAACCGCATCGGGACAGAGGAGCTTCCACAGGCAATAATGGGTGGATTTGCCGGTGCCGCTGGGGGCGGTAATAAGCCAAGCCAGGTCCTTCCAGATAAAGGAAACGGCATGGAACACGATGCGGCCGAAAGCCGTGATGGCAGAGGAGATAGCGGGGCACAGCTCCATATATTCCACATAATATTCCGGGTTCTCGGGCTGGTAAATACTGGCAGCCTTCCGGAGCCGCTGGGGCGGAATGCGCACCGACGGAATGTCCCGGTCATTTATGGGACAGGGCGGGATATCCCGGGTCGTCCCACCATTCTTTTCCAGATACGGAGAAAAATACGGATAGTAATCATCATAGGCGGTGATCACGTCTACGGGAACACCGGCAAGAACAAGTCGTCGTTTCATGGATAAAAATTCGTCATGTGTGAGAAGCGGAGGGATGGATGAGCCATCCCTCCGCTTGTGGTGTTTCAGCCGATGATGTTGCCGTGCTGGTCCACGATGACCTGCTGGCCATCGGGCAGGGTCACGGCATAGCGGCCATTGCCGATGCTTTCCAAAACACTGCCGCTGGGCCTCTGGCCATCAAGGCCCACAACGGTATCCTGGAGTTCAGGAGGGATAAATTTTGTGTTCATGGATGTTCTCCTTTCCTCACTCCCAAATGGTGCGGGTGTTGTAATGCAGGGTATGGGTGACGCCGTGGACTTCGGTGCCGTCCAGGGTGACCCAATAGGGGGTGACCTCCAGGGTACCGGAGCCGGAGAGGCTCTGCTGGGTGATCATGAGCCTGGCGTTCCGGGCAGCACCGAACAGGCCGGAGGCCGTATAGAACAGCCGATAGCGGTTGGCGTAGGCAACAGGCACCTTCACGCCGTCCACAATGATGCCGCTTTCCTGATAGTTGGCCGGGTTATCCACGGCGGAGATCAGGGTGACGCCGCGCAGGCGGAACAGACCATTCCGGACATAGTGCAGGTCCAGATAGGAGTCGCTGACGTACTTGGCGTAGATGGTGGTGTCCTCCGTGACCTGGTCCAGGTCGGCGGGGATGGTATAGGCCTGGTCGGCGAACCAACCGGCAAAGACCTTGCCGGCGGGGGCCTGGTAGGCCACCTGGTTACGGACGCCGGTACCGGCGGAAACGGTAAGCTCATAGGTCTTGGCGCCGTCCACCACGGTGACGGTGATATCCTCCACGGTGGGCACATCCGCCGAAATGGGAGTGCCATCGGCGCAGTAGGAAGCCATGGTCAGCAGCTGTGTTTCGGCAACGGCGGGAACCGTGCAGTCAGCGGTGCGGGACTCATCTTCGGACTTGATCTTGCCAGCGCCAGTGCCCTGGTAGGTGCCGGTGCGGGTGACGCTGTTGGTGACCTCCACGCCGTCCAGGGTGACCCAGTAGGGATAGTAGCTGACGGATTCACCGGCCTGGGACCAATAGGTGTTCTTATCCAGGCCGTAGCACAGCATATAGCCATACTTGTCACCAGTGACTACGCTGGCCGCAGTATAGCTGTTGGACTGGCCCTCCTGCTTCAGGTTGATGGTGATGCCCTTGAAGGCAACGCTCTGGCCCTCCGGCAGGCTGGCAACGGTGGTGCGAGCTTCGTCAATGGCCTCATAGGTCATCTGGTTTGCCGTGGTACGGGAATTATTGACATAGAAGCCAGCTTCTTTGTAGAGGCTGCGGTCAATGGCGGAAACCATATAGAAGCCAATGACATCCAGCTGCCCCTCTGTGTTATGCTCCCAGCAAGACAGAGCCATAGGCTTCAGATAGGCGTTGGGAACCTCCCAGATATAGTAGGTTTCGCCAGCCTTGGGGGCAAAGCTCAGGCCGGTTTCGCCCTCGGCGAAGGGATAAACCTCGGTACATGCCTCGCTGTTGAAAGCTCCGCCGTAGAGGTAGCCGCTGGTGACCTTGTCCGTCAGGTTAAACCCGGCGCTGACGGGGTAGGTCTCGGTGGCGCCCACCTGCTTAGCCTGGCCGTTTTCGTCCATCTGAACGTGGGCCACATAGAAGCTCTGGGTGTAGGCAAACCAAACCTCGCGGTTGGCATTGGTAGTGGAGACGGTGACGGAAGCCTCCGTCACATCCTTGGTGGTGACGCCGTCCAGGGTATAGCCATAGTAGGCGGCGCCGGAAATTTCCTTCATGGGGACGTTATAGGTGCCGTATTCCAGGGCCTGGGAGCCGTTCATCTGGTAATACTCCTGGGCGGCCAGCTGCTTGGCCTTGTCGGGGGACTCCACCTCCACGCCCTTCTCGTTGATGGGCTGACCCTGGGCATTCACCAGGTAGAAGTGCATGAGGATGGTGCCGCCCTTGGGCGCAACCTGGGGGATTTCGAAGTCCTTGCTGGTTTCCTGATCCTGATAGTCGGTGTAATTAAAGGTAGTGGTGTCGTTGGTGGGATAGGTCCGATCCTTGCTGAGGCCGTCCTTGAGGGTCACGCGGTACTTCATGACCGCCGGAGTACCCTCGTTGATGTCGCCGACGTTCCAGTTGAGGGTCTCGCCGCTGCGGGTGACGGTGCCCTGGCTCAGATAGACATCGTATCCACCGGCATTGTACTCGTCCAGGCTGTTGGTAACCTTGGGGTCGCCGGTGAAGGCCAGGTTCACATACTGGCTCATGGGGTCGGTGACCGAGCCGTTGGTGGCGGCCTTGGCGATGCTGCCGGCGATGGTCTCAAAGGCGGCGGTGAGCTTGGTCTCCACGTTGTCGTTATTTGCGATGGCAAAATAGCCCTTGGCAGCATCGCTGGCACAGCCTTTCAGCGTGTTCTCGCCCTCGGTACCGGCCTGGAGGGCCACGGAGAAGATGGTGGTCCCGGCGGCCTTGGCCTGGTTGGCCTCCCAGATGGTGGCGACGCCGTTGTTGGTGCCGCTGGTCCGAGTAACCGTGCCATCCAAGGCATACACACCATAGCTGAGTCGGCTGGTTTTTCCATGCTCCGTACAGGTGGCATTCACATACGCATTATAGCTCGTGGTAAAAGCGCCGCCTGAGCCGATCACGGTGTTATAGTCGGGGGTGAAGGCGCCGATGTTGGTGATATTGCCACCTCGAGGGCAACCAATTTCCGTCCACGCCTCACAGTTTGCATAGGTTGCGGTGGCAACAAAGGGATGGCTGTAGGTGGGCTCACCATCGGACAGGATGACGATGTTCTTCTGCTTGCCGGTGGAAGAAGCAGAGGCCAGAAGCTGCTGAGCCACATGGATACCGGCCTGCTGATTGGTGCCGCCATTGGCGTATGTTGCCTTGTCTATTGCTTTCTTAAAAGCATCCAGTTCGCTGGCCGTGTAGAAGTGGCCGCTGTTGTACGCCGTGGCCGTATCGATAAAGGTGACGATGGCGATGCGGGTGGTGCTGTTCTCCGTCAGCAGCTTGTCACCGAAGGCCTTGGCGGCCTTGCGGGTGTTGGTGAGCTTAGTGCCCTCCATACTGCCGGAGCAGTCGATGACCAGGACCACATCGGAGGTGGTGCTGTAGTTCTTGCCCTGGATGGTCAGGGTAACCTCATAGAGGCCACTCTCCTCATCCACAGGCTGGGCTTTTTTGCTGAGGTTGATAGAGCCCTCAGCGGGCCATGCGGGTCCGTCTGACGCAGCGGTTCCGCTTCCGCTGGCGTCCTCATCCGCCGCGAAGGACGGCAGGGCCACCAGAGACAGGGCCATGACCAGCGCCAGCACAAGGGCCAACGCCTGTTTCCATTTCTTCATATCCTCGTTCCTCCCATTGCGTTTATTTGCGCGGTGCGCATTATTTTCAGGCCCTAACGGACCTAATTGAAGATGCGACAACGCTTCCGCCGCCGGGGTGCCGGTCCCAGCTGCGGAACGTTATTATAGCGCATATCGGTATCGTTTTCAAGTGTAATTTTGGTTTTCCAAAGTTTATTGTTATTTGGTTATTATTCTATCACAAAGTTATGTCGAATGCAAGTGCATTTTCAGGGGATAAGGGAAATTTTTCTGGATTCGACGGGTGGATTGTGCTATAATATATGTGTAATTAATCAACAGGGCAGGAGGACAATGTCCATGAACGAGAAGAAAACATCCAAAAAAGCGGGATATCCCAACGGGGATGCCCGGGACTTCTTTTTACGGGATCTTGACGAAAAAACGGTAAAGGGTCCGAAAAAGCCGGAGCGGCCCGGGTCTGAGCCGCCCATCATGGCGGTGTATGCCGCGCCGGTGGTGAAGGAGAAGAAATGAGCGGGTTCCGGCTGCGCAGCTGCGTGTGGGAGCTGACGCTGGCGTGCTGCTTCGGGTGCCGGTACTGCGGGTCCGCCGGGGGGCGGGCCAGGGCCGACGAGCTGTCCACGGCGGAGTGCCTGGACACGGCGGACCAGCTGGCAGAGCTGGGGTGCCGGAGGGTGTCGCTGATCGGGGGCGAGGTGTTCCTGCGGCGGGACTGGGCGCAGATCGCCGGGCGGCTCACCGGCCGGGGCGCGGCGGTGGCGGTGATCACCAACGGGTACCTGATGTCGCCGGAGGTGCTGGCGCAGCTGCGGGAGGCCGGCGTGGAGTCCGTGGCGGTGTCCATCGACGGGCCGGGGGGCGGGCACGGCGCCGGACGGCAGGCGGGCAGCTTCCGCCGGGCCATGGACGCCGTGGGGGCGCTGGTGAAGGCCGGCATTCCGGCGTCGGTGATCTCCACCCTGCGCAGGGACTGCGTGGGGCGGCTGGAGGAGCTGTACCGGGTGCTGGAGGGCTCCGGCATCGCCGCGTGGCAATTGCAGGCGTGCTCGCCTATGGGCAACGCCGCCCGGGGGCTGGACTGGCGCATGGACCCGATGGAGGTGATCCGCTTCGTGGAGAGCCACCGGGACCGCGCGCCGTTTATGCTGGGTGCGGCTGACAACGTGGGCTACTTTACAGAGGAGGAGCCGGGCCTGCGGGGCGCCGACGGGGCCTGCTTCCAGGGGTGCCGGGCGGGAATCTCCGCCATAGGCATCGACAGCGTGGGAAACATACGGGGGTGCGAGTCTATGTACGATGAGCGGGTCATCGAGGGAAATCTGCGGCAGCGGCGGCTGCGGGACATCTGGGAGGATCCGGAAGCGTTTGCGTATAACCGGCGGTTCACCCCGGAGCTGCTGACCGGAGACTGCGCCCGGTGCCGGATGGGACCGTGGTGCGCCGGAGGGTGCCGGTCGTATAACTATTTCGTCCACGGGAAGCTGTATGAGGCGCCGGTGTGCGCCGGAGGCGCCAAATGAGCGCCGGGGCGGCAGCCGTGGGGCTGCGGCTGCGGCAGGAGCGGCTGAAGCGGGGCTGGAGCCAGGAGGGCCTGTGCCGGGGCATCTGCGCGGCGTCGTATCTGTCCAAGATCGAGCAGGGCCGGGTCCAGGCCGCGCCGGAGCTGCTGGCGCTGCTGATGAAGCGGCTGGACCTGCCCTGGTACGGCGAGAATCTGCCGGAGCTGGAGGGGCTGGTGGAGCGGCGGTACGCGCAGCTGCTGGACGGAGAACAGGAGGCGTTTCAGGACAGCCGGGCGGCGTTCTCCCAGGCGCTGGAGACCATCCTGTCCAGTCCCCTGGCGGCGGACGGCCTGGTGCTGGACGCCGTGGACCGGCAGGACCCGTCGGACATCCCGGCGGCGCTGGAGCCGTATCTGGACCGGCGGCAGCTGGCGCTGCTGCGGATCGTGCAGGACCGGGAGCCGGAGGCGGTGCGGCTGCTGCCGGAGGCGTACTGCTTTCTGATGGCGGGCATTGCCGGGTATGAGCAGGGCGGCGACTATACCGGGGCCATGGCCTATCTGCGGCAGGGCTGCGACCTGGCGGCCCGGGACGGCCGGGTGCGGCTGATGCTGGAATGCCGGCTGATTATGGGCAGCGTATGCTGCAACCAGCTGGACCTGGACGGTATGGAGGAGCACTATCGGGCGGCGGAGCGCATGGCCCGGGCCCTGGGACGGCAGGAGGACCTGCGGGCCATGGCCTATAACCGGGCCGCCACCCAGGTGGAGTGCGGCCGGTATCAGGAGGCGTATGGGTATTTTTCCGCCCTGGAGCGGCCCCGGGTCATGGAGCTGCACAAGCTGGCGGTGTGCTGCGAGGGGCTGGGCCGGACCCGGGAGGCTCTGGACGCCCTGGACCGGGCGGAGACGGCCCCGGAGGAGTATCCGGACCGGGCTCTGTGCATGGAGATCTGCGGGCTGGTGCGGCGCAGGCTGGAAAACCCCGGCTATCTGCGGGATCCGGATTACGGCGCGGCGCTGATGGACGTGTTCCACCGCTGCCGGAGGGAGCTGCCCATCGGATACGCGGGGTTCCACCTGCCCTGGGTGCTGGAATGGCTCACCGCCGGGCGGCAGTATAAGCTGGCGTATGAGCTGGTGCGGGAGTTTCCCCTGGTCCCCGGGAGAAGCTCATGACAGCGGCGGCGCTCTTTTTTGACAGACTGAGCAGGCTGTCAAAAAAGCAGGCTTGCCTCCGCCTTCGGAAAGGAAGATAGTTACGAAAGAAACCCATCAGGGGTGTCTTTC
>ERZ780053.384-NODE-384-length-17386-cov-2.02747_pt1 | contig 17386 bp, 6 predicted proteins | sample MGYA00511088_ERZ780053 | MGnify/ENA primary metagenome ERZ780053 (study PRJEB29588, sample SAMEA2150866) | human gut metagenome | biome: human gut; feature: human-associated habitat; material: faeces | place: Denmark | collected 2008/2010 ...
CATTTCGGTAATCTTATTGGTATTCCAGGTCAGCATGCCTTCCAAGAAATAAGTCACTTTACCAATGCGGTTACGATGTCCGATTGTTAACTCCATACCTTTGGTTTCGGCTTTTCCATAGGCATCTTGTGCTACACCGATACCTAAAAGGCTGGGAGTATTGGAACGGGTTACCAGAATATTGGAACGCCATTCTTTGAACGCGTCGAATGAGCCGTAGAGCCTCTTATGCCAGAAGTCGAAATCTACGCCAACATTAAGCATATCAGAGAGTTCCCATTTATTGTTGTGGTTGCCGGAGAGGGTTTCTGCAACACCTCCTACGCCTGTATTGGAAGTTCCGAAGCTATAACCGGTACTTGTTCCAAAAGTACTTTGGTAGGGGTAACGATTACTGCCCGTAGAAGATTGTCCAACGTGACCAAATGAAGCACGTAGTTTCAGCAGGCTGATATTCTTGTTTTTCAACCATGCCTCTTCTGAAGCTACCCAACCAAGAGAGGCTCCATAGAAATTACCCCAGCGGTCTTCCGGTGCGTAGTTATCACTGGCCATCCGCGAAAAGTTTCCAGAAAGGATATACTTGTTATCATATACATAAGTTGCCTGTCCGTTGTATGACAAGAAACGGTTGGACGAAAGCTTGCCTACATCATGGTTGTTAGCGTCGCGTACGTTTTCCATATTCTGATATGTACGTATGAAGGCGCGGGCATCTACAGCATGTTTTCCAAATGACCGGTTATAGCTGAAACCGGCATTGAAATTAAAATTGTAGTAGTTGGCACGTTCATTGGCAGATGGATTGGTCAAAGCAGAATACTTGGTAGTTTGTTTGTATTCAAACTGTGACGGATCTTTTACGTTCATATTCATGTAATCGTACTCGTAAGAGTTCACACTGTTATCTTGAGTCGATTGAAATACATCAAAGGCATCAAAACTAACTGTTACGTTTGCTTTCAGTCCTTTCACCAGTTCGGACAGGTCGCCCGTCACATTAACGGTAGAATACAAGTTACGACGACGGTTTTTGTCCTGTCCGGATGAACCTAACAAACGTGCAGGATTCTGAGCTGTGCTCTTGGAGTACAATTCTCCGTTGGGGGTGTAAACAGGAGCCATCGGGTCGGCTTCTACTGCACCGAATGTTACCAATGAGAATACACCGGTACGAGGCTGAGAGATATTATCGATACGTCCACCCAAATCCAATGATACATTCAGATATTTGTTTACGTCGATGTCCAGATTGGAGCGCAGGTTATAGCGGTTCAAAACGTGCTGGGTGCTGAATTTGTCATTATATTCCGTCCATTTGGAATTCCACATACCTTCCTGGCGGAGATATGAGAATGATACATAGTAACGTGCACGGCTGCTTCCGCCACTGATCTGCATATTTGTTTTGTAGGTAGGAGCCATGTCGCGATACAACTCATCAAACCAGTTCGTATTGAAATACCGGTATCGGTCTATACCTTCCAGTTCTTCACCGGCAGTGACACGACGATACATTTCAATTTGTTCATCCGAGTATTGTGGATCGCTTCCGTCCAGATAGAGTACCCGGTTGGTTGTCAGTGCTTTGTTATATGCATTCTGATTTTCCATTTTGTTGCTCAACATCTGGAAACCTACTTCTTGCGTGAAGTCTATCTTCGTCTTTCCTGTTTCACCGCGTTTCGTGGTTACCAGAATGGCACCGTTGGCACCGCGCATACCATAGATGGCTGTTGCGGCTGCATCTTTCAGAATAGTAATATTCTCAATGGGGAAAGCGTCGAGAAATGAAAGGTCGCGTTCTACATTGTCTACAATTATTAGCGGATTGCGGGCACCGGAGTTCATGGTACGTATACCGCGGATATACATGGCTGTTTCCGTCCATCCCGGTTCGCTGGACCACTCATAAGTTTCCATACCGGTAACAGTAGAAGAAAATGCATTCTGGAGCACCGTAATGGGATACTTTTGTAACTTTTCACCAGCTACTGCCGAGGTGGATTCAGTCATAAACTTCTTTGGTTTGCGTGTGAAAGCTATTGGCATTGTGTGTAGATATTCGTCTACGTCAGGTTCCATCACAATTTTGAAGTTATCATTAAATTCGGCTGTAGCCGTAGTATTTTTGTAGCCTATGCTACTTACGCAGAGTTCATCGCCTGCTTTTACATTCTTCAAACTGAAGAAACCGTTATCATCAGACAGAGCTATGCGGCTCTGCTCGGTAACGTTCACAATAGCTCCCGGAATTGGGGTACCGTCAGTATCTAAGATACGCCCTTTTAATGTCTGTTCGTCCTGCGCCCGGACTGTACCGGATAGGATAATCAGGACTCCCCACAACAGGAATTTGCTGATTCCTGCCAGTTTGTTCATTATATGATTCATATTGTTATGCATAATATATTCGATTTAAGATTACCAGCCTGGATTATTTTCAATGTTCGTCTTCCAGTATTCTCCCTCAGGTATCGGATAGAGATACATTTTATCTTCGAATACGCGTTTTTGGGCTACTTTACGTGTGATGGTTCCATTTTCAGTCACATTCACTCCGTAGATGTCACGTGATAATGCTTCAGTTGCTACATTCCAGCGCCGAACATCCCATGCGCGATGCTCTTCGAATGCAAATTCGATGGTGCGTTCTTTATGGATGAAGTTGCGCATCTTGTCTTTAGTACTCAAGTCGGTGCGGTCGGTCACACTACCCGAAATGCCTGCGCGTTGGCGTATTTGGTCGAGCATGGAATACACTTCACTGCAAGGGCCGTTCACTTCATTCATAGCTTCTGCATAGTTCATCATGATTTCAGCATAGCGAATGATAGTCCACAGGCGATAGGCTGTTCCGGAATGTTCAACGCTAAGAATTGATTCGGGAATATACTTGCGTACATAGTATCCTGTAGGAGTAGAGTTTGCATTACCTCTTGGGTTGTCACGCATTCCAAATCTTACGTCAATGCTTCCGTTACCCCATTCAGCTCCTTGATAGAGAACTGTGGCAGCCAGACGCGGATCGCGATTACTCCACGGTTGGGCATCATTATAGCCGCTTGCAGGATTGATGGCGGGAATCATTGAATTGCCGGGATATACCGGGGCGCCGGTAGCATCATACTCGCTAAAGGGAGAAGAGCCGTCCGCCATGTCATACATATCCACCAGATTCTGTGACGGACAAAGGCCACCGTTGCCTCCCTCACCTACCGGTGTGTCATTTTTTATATTGCCCCAATTCTGCTTGTCATCATTTCGGTAGAAGATAACTTCCTTGTTGCTACCTTGATAGGCGGTTCTCAACAGTGCATTGGTATAGTTCTCTATTCCTAAAGTGGCACCAGTAGCATCTTTAGCATTAAACAATGCAAAGTTTGTTCCATAGGTGTCAATGAATTCTTTGGCAACATCAGCAGCCTGTTGCCAGGTGATACCAGATTCGCTACTATAGCGTGGACTTGCCATGAAAAGCATAATGCGTGACCGGAGTGCGCATGCCATAGGCTGACCGATGCGTCCTGCGGAACTTGATTTCCATGCTGTTTCATAATCCAATAAATTGCCTTCACAGCTTTTGAGTTCCTCTAAAATAAAGTCTACTACATACTCTTTTGTCGTGGGACGAGTCGTATATTTACTCATCAAATCGCCATTAGGGTCGAGCACTTCTGTTACAATGGGGATAGGACCGTAGCGCAGAAATAGTTCCCAGTAGAAGTATGCGCGCAGGAAACGGGCTTCTGCTATATAGTTCTTTTTGTCTCTATTATATTTGTCTTCGCTGTCGGCAGGGTTTTGGGGCACTTCTTCTATGCGGGTGAGAAGCATATTGCATTTGCGGATAGTAGTGTTCCCAAGTATCAACCAGTTCGGATGCACCCGAACCTCCATAGAAGTTGCCGATATTGAAAGAGGTTCTTACACCATTCCCATAGGAAGTCTCGGCCAAATCGGTTGCTGCATCTAGCCAAGTAGTACTGATGCGGCCTGCACCGTGGCGCAGGAAATTGTAAGTGTCGAGGTGGAACTGTACAGTCAGATTCCAATCGCTGAACACTTGTTCGCCGGTCAACTCATTGCTGGGTTGTTTGTCAAGGAAGCCACCGAATATATCCTCGCAGGAGGTTAGGGGAGTGGAGGCAATACCAAGAGCGAATATACTGTATAATAATGCTTTCTTCATATTTCTATCAGAATTTAATGTTTACACCAAAGTTTACGGTTTTCATAATCGGATAGCGGTTTGAACCGTTGCTTTCCGGATCGGTCAGACCATCCAAGTCATCCCAGGTAATCAGGTTGTTGGCATTTACATAGAGGCGGCAGTCGCTCATCCCTACTTTCTTGGCCCACAAAGTAGGCAAGGTGTAGCTCAGTTCTATATTTTTCAGTCGCATGAATGCACCGTTTTTCAGGAAGAATGAGTTTCCGCGTTGGTTATGATTGCCGTAGCTGTCATAGTGAAGACGAGGATATTTGGCATTTGCTAAGTTTTCAGCTTCACTCTTGGAAGGATTCCAACGGTCCAGATGATGTTCTTTCACCTTACCTCCATTTACAAAAGCGAACATTGCTTCAGCGTCATAATAGCGGCTTACGTGATTCACGCCCTGAAACATAACGCTGAATCCCCAGTTCTTGTAGTTAGCTCCTAATGACAGTGCGTACGTGTTTTCCGGAATATCACTGTAACCGATGAAGGTTTCGTCACGTTCATCAATCAGTCCGTCACCATTCATATCACGATACTTCAAATCTCCTATTCCTACGTTTTCACCAAGTTTGGACACGGGAAGCTTTCCACCATCAATGTCGGCTTGTGTGATGAATCCGTCACATACCAGACCAAAGTACTGATTGATAGGATGACCTTCACGCTTGCGATAATCTGTTTTCAAGTCTGGTTCGTCCATCATGAGGATTTCGTTTTTGGCGTGAGAGTAAGTCAGTCCCACTGTGTAGTTGAAATCCTTACCGATGTGGTTGGCATGTTTCAGTTCGATTTCGTAACCGCTGTTCTTCGTTTTTCCCAGGTTGGCAGCTGCCATGGCCACTCCAACCCATTGCGGACGAGTGAGATACTGTGTCAGAATGTCGTTACGCTTCTCGTAGAAGAGGTCAAGATTACCACTCAGCAGACCGTTCCACAATCCAAATTCCAAACCTAGGTTATATTTATGGGCACGTTCCCATGTAACACCATAGTTAGGATATTGAGATTCATAAATACCGGATTGCCAGGTTTCTCCATATCGGTAGTCATTACCAATCTGGTTCCATTTCTGTTCATACAGGAAGCGTTGCTTGGCACCACCTATTTTATAAATATCATTACCTACCTGGCCGTAAGAAGCACGAAGCTTCAGGTTGTTCAACCAATCTTGTGTACCTTTCATGAATTCTTCATTGGTGATACGCCAGCCCACAGATACGGAAGGAAAGAAACCGAAACGTTTACCTTTCATAAAGTTCTCGGAACCGTTATAACCGGCATTGAACTCAAACAAATAACGGTCATCATAACCATAAGTAACACGACCCACGATACCTTGATAACGTTCTGCCAGTTCAGCTTTGTTACGATAATCATTCTGCATATATAGCATCATACCGGTTACATCATGTTTACCGAACTTACGTGCATAATTCACCTGAGCCTCCATATAGAGTTTATAGATAGAGGTGAAAGAAGAACCATAAGCTAATTCGGTATCAGTGTTGAATTTATTGTAAGCATCAATAGAATTATAATTATCACGATTGTTTAATTCATAGGTGGCGAAATTTTTGGTATAATTTCTGCGATGTTCGTTTTCATAGTCGAACGACAACATGCCTTTCACACTTAAACCTTCAGTGAGCCAATCCAATTTATAATCTACAATGAAGTTTGTTTCATTAATAGTGTTTACTGAACGATAATAACCTCCTTCTGCCAATGCAGCTACTATGTTATTCTGATACTGTGAACTACCGCCATAGAGTGAGCGGGTAGTTTCACCACTTTGTACTTCATAAGCTACAGGAAATATCCAGCCCGGAGTATGATTGATTTCATAAAACACTTCACTGTAGTCGCCTCTTTCTGTAGTCTTGGGGCCTCTGCGTTCCTCAAAGCGTGTACCGAAGTTTACTGAGAAAGTCAAATCTTTCGTCAAGAAGAAATCAGTATTGGCACGGAAAGCGTAACGGCGGAAGTTCAGGCTTGATTTGTTTCCATACGCATCGTTACTCAGGTTTTTATACATAGAAGTCTGATCGTAGAATTCTCCGGAAGCATAGTACCGCATACGTTTCGTACCTCCACGAATACTTACGTTGTAGCGTTGTGCAGGAGCTGTACTGTTAAGTACCTCATCATACCAATTTACGTTAGGATAGAGCATGGCGTCTACTCCGCTCAGTTGTCCGGCTACTGATTTGCGATACATCTCAATATCATTGTCGCTGTACCATGAGTTTATTCCATCGTTACGCAAAGCTTCTTCAAGCAGTACAACAGACTGATATGAGTTCAGGTAAGTATCTCCACGTGTAGGACTTTGAATCTGCCAGTTAGCAGTCAAGCTCACTTCCGGTTTCTGTTCCTTACCACGCTTAGTAGTAATCAACATTACACCGTTTGCACCCCGCACACCGTAAACAGCTGTTGCTGAAGCATCTTTCAGTACAGAGATGGTTTCAATGTCATCGGGAGCTATTTGCGAAAAAGCACGTTCCACACCGTCTACTAAGATAAGCGGTTGCGCATCGCCTGCAAAGGTGGCACGGCCACGGATAAAGATTTGGGCATCATCAGCACCCGGAGCACCGGAAGTCTGTGAAGTGATTACACCGGGAATCTTACCGGCAATGGCTTGTGATACGTTGGCGGCGGGAGTAGACAATAAGTCTTTGGATGATACCTGAGAGATGGCACCAATAACACTCTCTTTTTTCTTTGCGCCATAACCTACTACCACAACTTCTTCCAGCATTTCTGAGTCTTCTTTCAATGTTACAGCAATGGAACTTTTTCCGTTCAGGCTGATTTCTTGTGTCTGATAACCAACAAACGAAATCTGTAGTGTGGCATTGCCACTGCTGACAGTTAACTTGAAGTTACCGTCCATATCGGTAATAGTACCATTGCTTGGTGTACCTTTTTCAAGTACGCTGGCGCCTATGACAGTCTCTCCTGTGGCATCCTTCACGACGCCTGTTACTTGCTTTGATTGAGCCTGGGCTACCTGGCCTATCAGTATCAGGGCAAGCGTCAACAACATGCCAATACACTTGAATCTTGGTGTTGTTTGATGTTTCTTTTCTTTCATATTGCGTTAATTTATATTAGAATAAAGGTTATTTCTTACGATTAACCAGAACTTTAATTTGTTCCTGAGTTAAAGCTACGTTGTAAATAGAAATGTGGTCGAAAGCAAAGCCCGGATCATTGTCTCCCCAGTTCCATGCTTGGTTACCTCCCAGGCAGATATATTTCAAGTCGCTTCCGTTAGAGAACAAACCTGCAATAACATTTCCGTCACCTGAGCCTGAAACATTCCATTCATTCTTCAGCACACCGTCGAAGTAAACTTTAGCGTTGGTTTCAGTGAACACGGCAGTGTACAAATGCCAATCTTTATCGGCAAGCCAATCTGTAGCATCATGATAAGCCACATTGGCACCTGCTGTATTCTGTGCATCTGTAAAGTCGCACCAACCACTACAGTTAACTTGCAGTACCCCTCTGTATTGGCAGGCCAACATCGGTGCACCATTATCAGTGGCTGGTCCTGGACCGTATGCCATAAACAACGGAGCCCACATGTAATCAGCAGAAGTCCCTGCATTTTCAGAATTTACCCAAACGGCTACAGTTAATTGTTTTGTATCAGCAGTATGAGAGAGGGCATCTTCGGGCAACACTAAATAATTGGAGCGTAGTGCGCCTCCTACATTCTGGAATACATTCCCCCATGCGCCGCCAGGACGTTCGATAGTTCCTGCACCGTAGATTGTGGCATTGCCTACACCTTTTTCAAAGTCGTTGAAATACGTTGGAGTCGGTAGTTTTTTATAGGCAATGATATTATCGATTTCTGCTTTAGTCAACGCTTTATTATAAATGGCAATATCGTCGAACATGAATCCTGCGTCATTATCTCCCCAATTCCATGCTTGGTTACCTCCCAGACAGATATATTTTAAATCACTTCCGTTGGAGAATAAGCCGCCAATGACATTTCCGTCACCGGAACCGCTAACATTCCATTCATTTTTTAGTACTCCATCAAAGTATACTTTGGCATTGGTCTCAGTCAGCGTAACTGTATAATAGTGCCAACCTTTATCGGCTAACCAGTCTGTTGCATCGTGATAGACTCCATTGACCTGGTTTGTATTTTGTGCATCTGTAAAGTCACACCAACCATTGCAGTTCACTTGCAGAATACCTCTATATTGGCAGACAAACATGGGAGTACCATTATCTGTAGCAGGACCAGAGGCATAGGCTGAAAATAGTGGGGCCCACATATAGTCGGAAGAAGCACCTGCATTGGCAGCATTCACCCATACACCGATGCTCAATTCTTTGGTTTCTGCTGAATGAGAAAGGACATCTTCGGGCAGTATTAAATAATTGGAGCGTTGAGCGCCACTCACATTTTGGAATACGCGACCAAAATTACCTCCGAAATCAGTGAAGTTACCCTTACCATAAATAGTTGTGCCATCGTTTTCTCTTTCAAAATCGCTGAAGAAAACTTGGCCGGGATAAAGCTCGCCGCCTTCAACACTGCTGTCTCCACCTTTCTTCGGCACTGCAATTTCTGTGCTTGTTATCGTATTCCGATAAACGGACAGGTCGTCGAGTTGCCACTTCTGATTCTCGGTGTTCGAACCGTATCCTATATATAGATAAGGTACGGACGCCATAAACTGAACGATTTTTGAGCAATCGAAGTCAGAGACAGTTTTCTCTATTTTCTTTAATCCGTCTACATACACAAAATATCCGTTATTCTTAACAGATATTGCTACATAATGCCATTCACCAGCACTCATCAATCCGGTTTTGGCATCCGCTGGATTATTGTCTTCGTAACTACCATCTACACCTTCATAGTTTAACCAACCGTTGGCTGTAAAAAACATACGTTGAGTAGAATTTGCATTTTCAAATGAAAAAATAGCACCAGTTACATCCTGTTCAAAAGCGGATGCATCTTCATCTTCTTCAGGGACAGCTTGTTTCATCCAGAAAGTGAGTGAAACTCCGTCTTGCACTTTCACCTTATTTAATGGATTAAAGATGCGTGCATAGCCACCGGATAGTTCCAGTACTTGTCCTAATGCTTCATCAGTAACTAAAATAGGAATGTCGCCATCAGGGTAGGCGAAAGTCTGAATCTCTTCGGGGTTCAATTCTTCATCATCGAATGTCAGATTGGCAACCAGCTCAAGTTTAGGTAAAACTTGATTTCCAGGGATTGGGTCCATTTGCCCCCAATCCTGACAAGACCCCATACACATTGTAAGAATTGCCAGGCATATGGCCGGCCATTTTCTTGTCTTCATAATACAGATATTATTGGTTTAACAATTAGTTATTCTACTTATCTGATACATTAAGTAGTGATGCAAAAGTACGCCCAAACATGCTTTTAGGGGTGGACAAACGAATATTAGAGGTGGACAAACGAGTATTTGAGTGTAAAAACTACAATTATTATTGTAGTTGATATATAAGAGAGCTCTTATGAATGATTATTTAATCACCCGATCAATGCCGTAAATGGGCATAGTTACCTCTCCTTGTAAAAAAACATGAAAATAACAATGTTTCTGTATGCAAGAAGTTAAGAGTTTGTCAACAAGAAGTTAACTTTTTGTTGACAGAAAGTTAATTCCTTGTAGACAAGAGACTTACTTTTTGTAAAAGGTTGATTATTAGCAGAAAATAGTGACTATAAATTTTATCTACTGTACGTTGTTTTCGTAATTTTTCAGTTATTACCCTCTTCATTCATCAGATCACTGGGCTTCATATTGAATTGTTTACTGAAGCAACGGGCAAAGTACTTGGGGTCATTGAAACCTACCTCATATGCTATTTCAGCGATATTCATCTGTTTTGTTTCCCGGTTTTTGAGAATCAGCTCCCGGGCAGTGTTCAGTCTGTAGTTACGGATGAATTGCCCGGCAGACTGTCCGATGAGGTTTTGAAGCTTCTTGTTTAGCAAACTTTTACTTACCCCAACGGCTTCGCTGAAATCACTGACCTCAAAGTAGGGGTTTTTATAGTGTTCTTTCACTACTTCCATCACTTGGTTGATGAACTTCTTGTCTCCTGATTCTTCTTCTATATTTAGTACTTCAACATCCATATTCGCCCTGAATTGTCTCTGGTAGCGTCTACGATTCTCCAGAATATTTTCAATACGGGTTAATAGGAGAGTCTCATCAAAAGGTTTTAGAAGATATTCGTCTACTCCTGTACGGTAGCTTTCCAGACGGGCTTCAGGTGATGTCTTGGCAGTAAGCATTAGGAAAGGGATGTGTGAGTTTGCAAAAGTCTCTTTTACTCGACGTGACAGCTCTATGCCATCCATTACTGGCATCATCAGGTCACTTACAATGAAATCTATCGATTGCCTGTTTAGTATTTCAATGGCTTCTGCACCGTTACAAGCTTCGAGTACATTATAATAATCGCGGAGGATAGAACGGATATATCCTCTCATGTCAGCATTGTCTTCTACAACCAGAATATTCAAAGCCACTTTTTCTTTGGGTAACTCGTCGTCTGCTGTTGCGGGTGTTGTAGGTGGAATGTTATTTTCAATGATAAGCTGATCGTTTATGTCTTCCTTGGGTAATGGAAGCAAGATGCGGAAAGAGCAGCCGGAACCGGGGTTATTGCGGACACTTATATCTCCGTCGTGCATCAGTACGATACGTTTACAGAGATATAACCCTATGCCAGTACCGGTTTGTCCATATACAGGATACTTCACTTGTTTCTTTGATTGGTAGAAGCGGTTGAATATCTGCTCTATATCTTGTTCCGGAATGCCTGTTCCACTATCACTGACGCAGAGGTAGAGTACTTCCTTACTTTCTTTTGTCGGTAATGTAGCTATATATACGGATATTTCCCCATTATCGGGAGTGAATTTAATAGCATTGCTTAGCAGATTGGTAATTACTTTATGCATGGCTTCCTCATCGTAACGGATTTCAGGATCTTTCATATGGAAAAAGTGCTTGATCGCGATATTCCGCTCTCCGGCAAACACTTCAAAAGGAGTGAGTAATGAGTTTATAAAATTCAGAAAGTTTCCTTTAGTCTTTACTATATTCAGTTTACCGGATTCTACCTTTCGGAAGTCCATTAACTGATTGACAAGGGATAATAAATATTTGGAGTTACGTTCTACAAAGTTTAATTGTTCTATTACCTGCGGATTATAACTCAGTTTAAGAGCACGTTCGATGGGGCCGATAATCAAGGTTATCGGGGTACGGAATTCATGTGTAATATTAGTAAAGAAGGCAATCTTATCTAATGTCAACTCTTGAACTTTGCGTGCCATACGGCTTAATTGAGCTTTCTGCCGGGTGATTTTTTCGTTTTGTTGTTTTAGTGTATTGTTTTGCCTGGAGAGTTCTTCCGTTTGATTCTCTAATAGTTGTTTTTGTTGTTCCAGCTGGTATGTACGTTCTTCCACTGTACGATGCAACAGTTCTCTTTGTTGCTTGAAGTTCCGTATACGCCATTGATAAATTTGCCAGGTGATTAATAAAGCGAAACCTATAAGCAATAAGATAAACCAAGTGGTCTTATAGAAGTAGGGTTGGATAATGATCTTTAGTTGTGTGATGTTCTCTGCTCCATCTTCTCCGTCGGGCGCATATTTTACTTGCAGGGTATAAGTTCCCGGAGGCAGGTTTGCGTAACTTGCAAATCGTCGGTTTCCGGGTACTTGTACCCATTTATCTTCAAATCCGAGAAGACGATAACTATATGTGGCCGTATTGTCCGGTTCAAAATTTAGGGCTGAGAATTCCAAAGAAAATGATTTTTCTTTTTCATGAAATTTTATTTCCTGAGTGACAGCAATATCTTGGGATAGATATATGTTACCGGGAAGAATATCTTGATTCCCGATTCTTAGTTTAGTGAATCTTACATTGGCTGGCTGGATTATACTAGGCGGAAAATTGCTTTCAATGGCTGTGAGTCCTGCAACAGTACCAAAATAGAGGGTTCCGTCTGACGAATGACATGAGGCGTTCCAGTAAAATTGAGTATCGGGTAGCCCATCTTGTTTCGTGTAATTCGTAAAACGGTTCTCTGTCGGGTGATAACAGGAAAGTCCATTATTTGTTCCTATCCAGATATTGCCGTCTATGCCTTCTTGCATGCTCCGGACATTATTGTTGATTAGGTCTTGGGTGGTATTATAAGAAATGAATTTTTCTTTGCCTTGGCCATCAACAACTCTTTTATAAATACCATATCCGTTGCTACCCAGCCACAGTGTTCCATCTGTCGTTTCACAGAAGCAACTAATCTTCTCTATTAACTTTGATTGAGGATTGTCCAGCTTATAATTGAGATGTCGGTACTGGAACTCTCCTTTCTCTGATTTAGCGGAGTGGGAATGAAGGTCTATAATATATACTCCTTCTGTACTGCCTATCCATAATTTATCTTCTTTATCGATGAGGGCACCGAGGCAACCACGTACATTTTCTGCCATATGGTTAGCAAAGGGGGAAATGAATTTCTGAGTTGCCATATCGTAAAAAAAGAGCCCCCGATTGGCACCTACCCACATTCCGTTATTGATAGGGTCATAAACAAGTACTGCTATGAAGAATAATGGAAATCCTGTTTCAGGATGTGTATATATGACTTGAAGGGGACGATTCAGTGCTTTGGGATTCATAATATTGATTCCACCGCCCCAAGTACCTACCCATAACCGACCTTGGTTGTCACTGGCAAGGCTACTGACAGAATTATGGCTTATCTCACCACGTTCCCATCTGTAATGGAGAAACTGTTCAGTCCCTTGTCTCTTCAAATTCAAACCTCCTTCCACAGTGCCTACCCATAAGTTTTTTTCTTTATCTTCATAAATGGCATTTACCGGGTTGTCAGACAGGCTTGAGGGAATTTCTTTATCATGTATGTAGTTATGTATAGATAAGCGTTTAGGTGCGAGTTTGTTGATTCCTCCGCTTTCAGTGCCGATCCATATATGTTTTCCGTCTACTTTTATACAATTGATAAAGTTACTATTCAATAGGCTGTTGCCAGTAGAATTATGGGCGAGATGTTCGAAACTGTCTGTAATTGGATTATAAATATTCGCACCACGGAGTGTACCTGCAATCAATTGTTTATCGTTGGTGATAGCAAGACTGGTCAGATAATTTTGCGAAATGGAATGTGGGTCATTAGGAATATTTTCGTAAATCTTTATTGCGTTACTGTTTTTATTATAGCGGTACAATCCTGCATGCGTGGCTATCCATACCTCATTTTCTTTTGCCAACATATCTTTCAGATAGGTATCAGGTAAGAACGTTAGTTTCTCTGATATATGGCTTTCTTCTAATCCTCCCTGATTATTCGGAATGATTTTATAGATTGTACCATTTATTGCAGTCCATATTTTCCCGTCTTCATCAATATCCTTTAATACGAGATCCGGTTCGTTTAATTGCGGCAATGTTAATGTAGACAGGCTTTCCACGTCTCCCTTTATATTAAAGGTAATCCGGTGAAGTGCATTTCCGCATTGCAACCATATAGAATTCTGTGAGTCGCGCATTATAGTATATGCCGGTTGGTTTAATAAGGTAGTTAGCAGTCCTTTGGGATCATTCGGGATGATAGGTTGCAAAGTCAATAAATCAATAATGTCAGTTCCTCCTTCAGATACAATCCAAAGGCGTTGAAAGGTATCTTCATGTACATTTAGTATAAAGTTACTTTTTAGCTTACAATGGGAGGTATTGGGATTGAAATGAATGAATTCATAACCATCATATCGGGAAAGCCCTCCTCCGGCCGTAGAAATCCAAAGAAATCCCCGGGTATCTTTATAAATATCATCAATAAAATTATGTGGGAGTCCATCATCCATGGTGATGTATGAGACATTGTACTGGTCGGTGAAACGCTCTTGTGCTTGCAGAGCACACGGTATAATGAAACTGATATATATAATAAGGTATAAAAGGTTGTGTCTTTTCATATAATTTGTATTATTAAAGGCAAAGTTAGAAGAATATTTATAATGTTTAAAATCAGAATAGCTGTTTTTAATTTAAATTGCTGAATTGTCCACCTCAAATGTTCATTTGTCCACCTTACCATGCTTACCCCGGGCGTATTTTTGCAATAGAATTTATAATCTACTGATAGTATGAGAAACTTATTATGTATAGCTGTTGTGTTGATGAGCAGCCTGTTTGCTGGTTGTACTTCCTCTGTATTTACGCCTGTCTCTTCTCCTAATCCGTGGACGGATGATTATTCTTCACTGTCTTCTATGGAGAATTATCAATCGTGGGGAACTTATAATGTACATGATCCGTCATGCCGGAAGATGGGTGAGTATTACTATATGTATTCTACAGATGCAATATTCCGTGAAAACCGTAAAGAGAAAGGAGTCCCTTTGGGGTTTATTCAGATGCGGCGTTCTAAAGATCTGGTGAATTGGGAATTCCTTGGCTGGGCGTTTCCTGAAATTCCGCAAGAAGCGGTAGAGTGGGTGCGTACCCATGCTGATGGACATGGGGCGACAAATATATGGGCTCCTTATATTATTCCTTATAACAATAAGTATAGATTGTATTATTGCGTATCGGCTTTCGGGCGGAAGACATCCTATATCGGATTAGCTGAATCTGATTCGCCTGAAGGTCCTTGGACATTGGCAGGCTGTGTTGTTAAAACAGATGATACGACAGCCATGAATGCCATTGATCCCAGTATCACTGTAGACCCTTCAAATGGGAAGTGGTGGATGCACTACGGTTCGTTCTTTGGTGGTTTGTACTGCGTGGAACTGAATCCTGAAACCGGACTTCCTTTGGCAGAAGGAGATAGAGGACACTTGGTAGCTCGTCGTGCTAATTACAAGAAGGATAATCTGGAAGCGCCTGAGATTATTTATAATCCTGAATTAAAAGAATATTTCCTATTTGTTTCCTACGATCCGCTGATGACGACTTATAATGTGCGTGTCGGACGTTCAGATAAAGCAGAAGGTCCTTTTATGGATTACTTTGGTAAGGAATTGAAAGATACTACCAATAACTTTCCGATACTAACGGCGCCTTACCGTTTCAAAAATCATCCGGGTTGGGCCGGAACAGCGCATTGCGCGGTGTTTACTTCAGATGATGGACAGTACTTTATGGCTCATCAGGGGCGTTTGTCTCCACAGAATCAAATGATGGAGCTTTATAGACGTCAGGTGTTCTTTACGGAAGAGGGTTGGCCTGTAGTATCTCCTGAGCGTTATGCTGGTAGTAAATCCCGGAAGTTCTCCGCAGCAGATTTGGCTGGTGAGTGGGAGGTTATCCGTGTGCAGGAACCTTTGTATGAACGCCAGTTAGAAGCGGGACAAATATTGTGGAGTGAGGGTGAACTGCAAGATGAAGAATGGAACATGTCTCGTCTGCTACATTTGGAGAAAGATGGAAAACTGGGAGAGAATAAAGGAACCTGGGATTTTGCAGATGTAAAGCAATCTCTGCGGTTGACATTTGATGGAGAAGATATAAAAGACTTGATAGTATTTGCCGGACATGATTGGGAAAATGAAACGGAAACCGTTCTTTTCACTGGTCTGGATAGCCGGGGACGTTCCGTCTGGGGAAAAAGAACTAAGTAATCAATTATAATTTTTATTTTGAAACCATGAAAAGATACACTGGATTATTAACAGCGCTGACCCTTACTGCGGGTATGGCGCTTCAGGCACAAACCAATGAGTTTGTGATACAAACCAAGAAATTAGGTGCAGAGATTCAGCCTACTATGTATGGGTTGTTCTTTGAGGATATCAACTATGCCGCTGATGGCGGACTATATGCCGAGTTAGTGAAGAACCGTTCGTTTGAATTCCCTCAAAATTTGATGGGATGGAAAACTTTTGGTAATGTGACTTTGCAGGATGACGGACCTTTTGAGAAGAATCCTCATTATGTTCGTTTGTCTGATCCGGGACACCCGCATAAGCACACCGGACTTGACAATGAAGGATTCTTTGGCATCGGTGTAAAAGCCGGAGAAGAGTATCGCTTTTCCGTATGGGCACGTTTGCCTCAAGGAGGAACAGCAGAAAAAATCCGTATAGAGTTGGTAGATACCCAATCTATGGGCGAACATCATGCTTTCGCTACAGCAACATTGACTATTGATTCGAAAGAATGGAAAAAGTATCATGTTATTCTGAAGCCCAGCATAACAGATCCAAAGTCAACATTACGTATTTTCCTTGCTTCAGGGGGAACAGTCGATTTGGAACACGTTTCCCTTTTTCCAGTCGATACGTGGAAAGGACATGAGAATGGTTTGCGTAAAGATCTTGCGCAAGCTTTAGCAGATATCAAACCGGGTGTTTTCCGTTTCCCCGGCGGATGTATCGTTGAAGGAACAGATTTGGCTACGCGTTATGATTGGAAAAAATCAGTAGGCCCTGTAGAAAATCGTCCCCTGAATGAGAATCGTTGGGAATATACTTTCCCGCATCGTTTCTATCCCGATTATTTTCAGAGCTATGGATTAGGCTTTTTTGAGTTCTTCCAACTTTCGGAAGAAATAGGAGCAGAGCCGCTTCCTGTATTGAGTTGCGGTCTGGCTTGTCAGTTTCAGAATTCAGATGCAGAGGCACACGTGGCTGTTTGCGATTTGGATAGCTATGTGCAGGATGCTCTTGATCTGATAGAATTTGCCAATGGGGATGTGACCACGAAATGGGGAAAACTGCGTGCCGATATGGGACATCCTGCATCGTTCAACCTGAAATTCATTGGTATAGGCAATGAGCAGTGGGGACCGGAATATCCGGAGCACCTCGAACCGTTTATCAAGGCTATTCGTAAAGCCTATCCGGATATCAAGATTATTGGAAGTTCCGGTCCGGACTCTGAAGGAAAACAGTTCGAATATCTATGGCCGGAAATGAAACGTCTGAAAGTTGACTTGGTGGATGAACATTTCTATCGTCCCGAAAACTGGTTCCTGAATGAGGGAGCACGCTATGATAACTATGACCGTAAAGGTCCGAAAGTGTTTGCAGGAGAATATGCTTGTCATGGTAAGGGTAAGAAATGGAACCATTTCAATGCCGCTCTGCTTGAA
>ERZ780053.388-NODE-388-length-17302-cov-3.03363_pt1 | contig 17302 bp, 16 predicted proteins | sample MGYA00511088_ERZ780053 | MGnify/ENA primary metagenome ERZ780053 (study PRJEB29588, sample SAMEA2150866) | human gut metagenome | biome: human gut; feature: human-associated habitat; material: faeces | place: Denmark | collected 2008/2010 ...
TGTCTGGCGCAAAGAGCGTGACCGTCTGGAACAGGAGTACAAGACCGAACAAGCAGAGCTTTCTCCCATCCATGCAGAAGTGAAAAAGCTATGGCAGATCAAATACAAGGTGGAGCAGGTCATTCATGCACAGGAAAAAACGGCGCAGAGCCGCACAAAGAAACATCAAATCGAGCATTAAGGAGGATTTCAAAAATGGAACTCAACTGGAAAGAGGACAATAACCTCGTAAGAAAAATTGCAAAAATACTTCTCGGAGATACACTGCCGAATGGTGAGCCTGTAAGTTCGTTGGTTTTGATTGACGCTGCTTCACGGGCTGAATTACAGCGATGGGCAGACATGAGTGATGCAGAATTTGAAGCTGCACGACAAAGCGGCGATACCATCCACATTGATGTGGATGATGAAATCAAGCGCATCACGGAGGAATATGGGCTTGATCCGAATTCCTTGGATGATCTGCTTGCCGAATTTGATGAAGACGCAGACGATGACATGGAAATATTTTCAGATGCAGAGAGTGAAATCGACCAAGACCTTTTGGCAGAGATCGAGGAATGGAAGCAGCAGGAGCATGACAAGCCGGAGGAATATTACTTCTCCAATCCAGACCCGTATCTCAAACCGCAGCCCTTATCGCCCGACCATCCCCGGCACAACTGCTGCTTTAACGAGGACGGCCATCTCTGCGTGAAAAATCTGTCCGCGTTCTGGCTGCCGGAGTTCACCTTACAAAAGGAAATCGGCGGCACAGTCTACACCGTCACAGGCAGCTATGACGGCGTGGAAACGCTGGACAGAAAGATGGAACGCATCATGGGCGAAAAGTTTACAGAAAAGATGGAGGATTCTGAATGACAAATACGCAGTCTCTTGGTACAATAGAAGCAACCAATCCTGTACTGGCAGTTGCCCCTTTGAAGGAGGAAACAGAAATGTTACGGGCAACTGATAAAATCACCGCGCTTTACTGCCGCTTATCCGTGGAAGATTTGAAAGAGGATAAGAAAGGCGGCAAAGAGGACGAATCCAACAGCATCCAGAATCAGAAAATGATCCTGCTCCAATACGCAAAGGAGCACCGTTTCCCGAATCCGACCTTTTTCGTGGACGATGGATATAGCGGTACGAACTTTGACCGTCCCGGCTTTCAAGCTATGCTTGCGGAAATCGCAGCGGGCAGAGTGGCAGTCTGCTGTACGAAAGACCTATCACGACTGGGGCGTAATTCCTCGCTGACAGGGCTGTATATCAACTTCACATTCCCAAAGTACAATGTGCGCTATATTGCCATCAACGACCATTTTGACACCATCGACCCCAACAGTACCGACAGCGACATTGCGGGCATCAAGAACTGGTTCAACGAGTTTTTCGCCAAAGACACCAGCCGCAAGATCCGTGCTGTCAATAAGGCAAAGGGTGAACGCGGCGTTCCTCTGACCGTCAATGTTCCATTCGGCTACCGTAAAGACCCGGAGGAAAAGACAAAGTGGGTCGTGGATGAAGCGGCGGCGTTGGTAGTCAAGCGCATTTTCAAGCTGTGCATGGAAGGGCGAGGCCCGATGCAGATTGCAAAGCTCTTGCAGGAGGAAAAGGTACTTAACCCCACCGCCTACAAGAAGCGTGAGGGCATCAAGACACCCAGCCCGGAAACCGCTGATCCGTACCATTGGAATACCAACACGGTCGTTCACATTCTGGAACGGCGGGAATACACAGGATGCACCGTCAATTTCAAGACCTATACCAATTCCATTTGGGATAAGAAACAGAGGGAAACGCCCGTTGAAAAGCAGGCAGTTTTCTACAATACCCACCCGGCGATCATTGAGCAGGAGGTCTTTGACAAGGTGCAGGAAATTCGCCAGCAGCGTCACCGCAGGACAAAGACGGGCAAGAGCAGTCTGTTTTCCGGTATGGTCTACTGCGCTGATTGTGGAGCAAAAATGCGCTACTGCACCACCAACTACTTTGAAAAGCGGCAGGATCATTTTGTATGCGCCAACTACCGCAGCAATACGGGAAGTTGTTCGGCACACTTTATCCGTGCTGTTGTTCTGGAAGAATTGGTCTGGATGCACATGAGAACTGTGATTTCCTATGTCAGTCGGTATGAGGATTATTTCCGTGCCGTCATGGAGCAGAAGCTCCGGCTGTCCAGCGAAGCCACGATCCGTGGACACAAGAAGCGGCTGGCACAGGCTGAAAAGCGGCTGGGAGAGCTTGACCGTCTGTTTATCCGCATTTACGAGGATAATGTGGCGGGGCGCATCACAGATGAAAAGTTTTCTATGATGAGCAAGACCTACGAGGACGAACAGGCACAGCTTAAAGAGGAAATTCAGACTTTGCAGCAGGAAATCGAAGTACAGGAACGACAGATTGAAAATTTGGAGCAGTTTATCCAGCGGGTACGCAAATATGAGGACTTGGATGAGCTTACCCCGTATGCGCTGCGGGAGCTTGTCAAGGCGATCTACATTGAAGCCCCGGACAAGAGCAGCGGAAAGCGCAGACAGGGCATCCGCATTTCCTATGACCTTGTGGGCTTTATCCCCGTGGAAGAACTGCTGAAACAGGAAACGGCGTGACCGAAGCCACGCCGTTCCTGAGAAAATACGATATTACTTTCTTATGACCCCCGACCATTATGGCGGGGCTTTGTACAGGACTTTTTATCAGTCCTCGTTCTCTTCCTTGATCTTTTCGACTATCTCGTCGGGGATCGCTTCGCCGTGGCGGACGACGAGAATGCAGAGGGTCGAGAGGATAAAGGCTATCGGGCAATAGTAGAACAGGGACATATATGTGCCGGTAAGCATACGGACGATACCGTAGATTATCGGGGTAGCTATCTGTGCGGAGAAGGTTGCGGTGTAGTAATAGCCGGTGAATGTGCCGACCTTGTCGATACCGCCTATTTCAAGCACGAGAGGCAGGGTGTTGACGGTGATGAACATATTCGCCGCGCCGCCCACGACAAGAGCTACCCAGATGAGCGCTCCGCTGAGTGCGTTGATGTGAAGTATCTCGGTGAGCAGATATGCGCCGAATGCGACGATGAATATGGCAAGTCCGCCGAGTATGGTCTTTTTGCGGCCGAACTTCTTGCCGAGCCAGCCCGCGGGGATGGCGGCGACTGCGGAAGCGGCGGCAAAGGCGGGAGGCAAGGTGGTCGGCAAACAGAGCGAAGAAGGTGGAGATGGCGTTCGTGCCGCAGAAGAGGAAGAACAGACCCATGAGCATGAAGATGAGGCTTCTTCTCTCGCCGGAGGTGAGCTTCTCTTTCTTTCTTGCTTCTTTTTCTGCCTTTGCGGCTTCCTTTTCAGCCTTGCGTCTTGCCTCTGCGTCGGCGGCCTGGTTCATCTCGCCCTTTATCTTAATGCGGCTGTCGGGCTCCTTGACGAAGAAGAGGATGATGAGCATACCGATTACCATAACGGCGGCGCCGAGCAGGAAAACGTAGGGGAAGGTGTTGAGCTCGTTGAACTCAGGGGACTTCGAGGAGATTCCCGTGGATGCGCAGTAGATAGCGGTGACGATAGTGCCGGCGAACAGGCCGAGCGCGCCGCCGATGCCGCCCATGAGGTTGATGACGGCGTTGCCCTCGGAACGGATGTCACTGGGGGTCAGGTCGGGCATGAGCGCGACGACGGGAGCTCTCCAGAGCGACATGACGAAGACGAAGAGAATGATGAAGAGCATCGTCAGCGGAAGCGAACCGACTTTTATCGCGACTATCGGGATTATCGCAAAGAGGATAGCCGAGATAGGCGCGCCGAAGATAACATACGGACGGCGCTTGCCGAAACGGGAATGGGTGTTATCGGAAAGCTTGCCGAAGGTCGGCTGGAAGATGACGCCGAAAATATTATCAAACGTCATGATGATACCGATGAACAGCGGGACAAGCGTTATGCCGCCGGCGGCGGTTGTAACATCCTCGCCGTTTGCCGCGGCGAACTCGGCGAGAGCCGGGAACGCGGCGTTGAGCTTTGCCGACCACGAGGTTATCGTGGCGCTGTTATTGAGCAGGTGGTTGAGTATCTTGGTTATGTAGGGATCGTAGATTGCCCATGCGATAGACGACGCAAGGAAACCAAATCCCGTGAGTATCGTGTGCGGATAGTGCAGCTTGCCGTTGGGCTTAGCACAGAAATACTGCTTCGCTTTTTCCATGTTTGGTTATAACCTCCTTAAATGCCGCGCGGCCGGTTCGTCATGTGCGCGGTCTTAAACAGTATAATTGTAACATATCTGTTCTGATTTGCAAATAGTTTTTTAAACTTATTGCATAAAAATATATTTTTATCTATTTATTATTTATTTCAGGAAGCCGCTGACTATGACCTCTTCAGCTTCCTCTTCTGTCAGTCCGAAGGTCATAAGCTTCAGGAGCTGGTCGTTGTTTATGCGCCCGATAGCCGCCTCGTGGACTATCTGCGCGTCGGCGTCGTTGGCGGTTATCTCCGGGATGGAGCGTATCTTCGCCTTGTCCATGATTATCGAGTCGCACTGGACATGGGCGCGGCACTCCGTGTTGCCTACCGCTCTGGGATAGAACACCTGCTCGGAGTGATCCCTCGCGACGGAGCGGGAGACTATCTGCGCGCTCGAATTTTTGCCGTTTAAGTTCACGGTCATATTTGAACGGGCTTTCTGGCTGCCGTGGGTGAGCAGGCGCTCGGTGATGACTATCTTGGCGTTCGCGTCGAGAGCCGCCTCGGTCTCGCGCAGAGTAGAGTCGACGCCCGCGAGCTGTATCATCTCCATCTCGCAGTAAGAGCCCTCCTCCATGGTGACTTCGGTCACGGGGTTGAGTATTCTCTCGCCTGTGCCCTCGCCTTCGCCGTAGTGCTTCTCGACATACTTTACTTTTGCGTTCTTGCCGATAAAGAAGCGGTGGATGCCGTCGTGCTCGGTCTTTTCGCCGCCGCAGTTGTGTATGCCGCAGCCCGCGACTATCAACACATCCGCGCCCTCGCCGACATAAAAATCGTTATATACCTTGTCGTTTATTCCGGTCTCGGTGATGATAACTGGGATATGCACCTCTTCGCCCTTTGTGAACGGCTTTATATATATGTCTATGCCCGGGTTTCCTTTTTTGGGCTCTATTGTTATATTTTCGCTCGACTGTCTCGCGATGCCCTGACCGTTCTTTCTGATGTTGAACGCGCCCGTCGGCATTGAATCCATGTCCGCTATCGTGTGCAGCAGCGACATATCGACTTTTTTGAGCAGATCCGGCATATCATTCACCATCCTTTCTGTTGAAGTCGCAGCCCTCATCAAGCTCGCCGAGCAGCTGCGGGAGAATCTCTTCCTTTGTGCCACGCGTGCGAATCTTGCCCTTTTCGACGACTATCATCTCGTCGGCGAGCTGCATTATGCGCTCCTGATGCGAAATTACTATCACTGTTTCATATCTGTTCTTGCACATCGAGCGGAAGCTCTCGACAAGCATTGCGAAGCTCCACAGGTCAATTCCCGCCTCAGGCTCGTCGAATATCGCAAGGTCTACATTTCTCGCCATGAGCGTGGCAATTTCAACACGCTTGACTTCACCGCCCGAAAGCGACGCGTCAACCTCGCGATTGAGATATTCACGCGAGCAGAGCCCTACGCTCGTCAGATATGCGCAGCAGGCGTCCTCGGGCAGCTCGCTGCCGTGGGCGAGGCTCAGAAGCCTGCGCACCGTGAGCCCTTTAAAACGCGGCGGCTGCTGAAAAGCGTAGCCGATGCCGAGCTTCGCGCGCTCGGTGATGCTCATATGAGTTATATCCGTTCCGTTATAGATTATCTGTCCCGCGGTCGGCTGCTCGATGCCCATAATGAGCTTTGCGAGCGTGGATTTTCCGCCGCCGTTCGGTCCTGTTATGACAACGAACTTTCCGTCGTCAAATGTGAGGCTGATATCGTCGATTATCTCAAGCTCGTCGTCCGCACTGCCGACCGAGAAGGAGACATTTTTCAGTTCAAGCATATTCTGCTTCCTTTCGCTTATTTATATGCAGGTTGATTATACAGATTTTTTATTGATATGACAAGATATTTTGCGCCGATATTTGCATATGATGCGCCGGTAATTTAAGCTTTGGCGTTATTTTATGAGTTTTTTGTAAACAAAGTCTGATTTTATTTGAATTTTTATAAGAAAGCTGATAGAATGAAGAGGTAATGCTACCGGACAAGGAGGTATCGGTTTGTCAGATAAAGAAAACCTGCAGCCGCTCGAAGAGAACGAGGCTGCCGAAAAGGAAGAAAAAAACTTTGAGTATGACAGAACGCTTTGCAGCCTTTGCCAGAAGAAGGCGCGCGAAGAGGGCAGCTATTACTGCGAGGACTGCCGTACCAAGATGATGAAGACGAAGATAAAGGGCGGTTCCGTAGTTGCCGCGGTGCTCTGCGTGATAGTTTCGCTGTTCGCGCTGATGCTCCTGGGCGCAAACGCCACGCAGATGGTCGGTCTGCTTGAGGCGGACTCCCTCTTGAACCAGGGCTATGTCAACGCCGCGCTCAACAAGGTGTCCCAGGCGAGCGAGGCAAACGCCTCTCTCAACGACAGCGACTTTATCTCGAATCTGTCGAAGACCCTCGGCAATCAGACGATATTCACCCTCGGCTACGGCGAGACCGCGATGACCGCGAAGATCTATGCAAAAGGCTACACCGAGATAGACGCGGGCGGATATGTTGTGAACACTCTCGGCGAGGACGCAGTGAAATCCGACCTGAGGCTGCTCGGTATGCGCAAGTTCGTCAAGGCATACAACGGCTACAACACCACGCAGGAGCAGGCATATTCGATTCTCCAGAACTATGTCAACGCCGAAGCGAAGGATATCCCCTACGACGATCTTATCAAGAAGCTTGACGCTCTCAAGGGTCAGGACGGAATTGAGGATCAGTATATCGAATACTACAAGTGCTATATCGCGATGATGGCGGACAAGAGCATCGACACCCAGCTCGAGTTCCTCCTGAAGATGGAAAAGGAATATCCCGCGGGTCTCATGATCTACGGTCCGACAATTGCGGATTACTACTATCGCTCGGGCGACTATGCGAAGTCCGTTGAATACGCCGACAAGATGATTGCAAAGAACCGCAACTACTCCTCCGCCTATGAGCAGAAGGTCATGGCTCTGCTCGCACAGGGCGACGCCGACAGCGCCGAGAAGGTCTGCGACCAGCTCGATACCGCCGAGAATGCGGCAGGAGTCGCAAGCGGCGATTACACTTCGTACAGCCTGCGCGCCAACCTCTATTGGTACACCGGCAAATACGACGCGGCGATAAAGATATGTGAAGAGGGCATCGAGGCATCCGGCGGCGATTCGGATATCTACCGCAACGAGGCTATCGCCTATATGCTCAAGGGCGACTACAAGAAGGCTAACGAGTGCGGAAAGAACGCATATCAGTTCTCCATGAACTACGGCGACCTGACGCTCGATATAATCAACACCGCGGCTCTTGCAGCGGGACTTGCAAAGGACGATGATACCTACAAGACGCTTCAGGATTATCTCAAGACCTACAACTACGAGATAAGCACGGTCGTCACGGACTGCCTTGCAGGCAAAAAGACCGTCGAGCAGGTCTTCATCACTGACGGAGGTGTCATCTCATGATTTCAACTGTTATCTATTTCATCGGCAAGGTGCTCACCTTTCCCGGCGCATATATAAAGGCTTTCTTTGAGCATCTTATCGCAAGAGCGTTCAGTATCCCCGTTGAGGATACAAAGTATCTCAGATTCACCGACGGCTGCGGCCATGTCGAGCATGACGCGATCGGCAGCAAGGCGAAGATTTTCTTCTATTGCCTCCTGCCCGGTCTGTTCACCGCGATAATCGGCACGCCCATGCTCTATATGGGCTTTGCGGGTCTGTTCTTCTTCAAGGTCCCCGCTGATTCGAGCACGACGCTTATGTTCATTGTATACTGCATCCTGTTCTATCTCGGCTTCTCGCTGTGCGCGAACCAGTATCCGCTTATGGAGGATGCAATCGGTCTGTGGCACGCGCTCTACGGCAAGGACGGAGCGAACCTGTTTGTGAAGATCGTTCTCTTCATCCCGACCGTTCTTATTATAGCGGGCGCGTTCCTCGAGAGATACGCATTGAATATTCTTCTAATGGCAGGCACTGTTGCCTTAGCCGCACTGACAGCATAACAAAATAAATAAGCTGCCTCCGCACAGGTCACTCTCTGCGGGGGCGCTTTGCAATCGGAGAAACTTTTATGGAATATAATTTCAAACTTTGCGTCATTTGCACGGGCGATTCGGGCGCGGCGGAAAATCTCGCCTACTCGCTCATAACCTGCGGCGGCGTGCGTCTTGTAATCTGCGCAGAAAATGCGGATATCAAAAAATTTCCGACGGCGGAGAACAGCAGGATAGATTTTGCACCCTGCTCCGTTGAGTCAGTCAATTCCGTCCTCGCTTTGCCCGATGCCCCGCTCGTCATGTTCGCCGATGCCGGGACCACTTTTGCGCCCGGATTTGTCGAGCTGCTCGAAGATAAGGCGGTCGTTTTTAACGCTGCTGCTGAAGAGAAAAATTCGCCGCGCAAGCTCTATCGCGACGGATTCTCAGTCCACGAGGCGTTCTCGCCTGCAGTCGGCGTGAATTTTGTCATGCGCTCGGCTGTTATAAACGAGCACAAAATAAAGCTTTTATCCGCAAGCCCGGCGGGCTTCACCGCGTTTGCCGCGCAATATGCCGCATATGATAGTTTCGAGCCCATACACGAAGTGCTTCTCTACGGCGCAAAGCCGATAGATTGGAACGCCGAAAGCTTTGATATCATTGCAAAGAGTGTTTCAATCAAAGGCGGGCTCTCCGCTCTGACGCTTCTGCTCTCGGCTTACTGCGGGCTTGACAAGACAGGAAAAGAAACCGAATTCGATGCGTTTTCAACTGCGGCAAAGCCGTTCTTTGAAAACGAAGCTTACAGCGCATATGCCCTCGCGGCTTTCGGCATTGATTTCGCTCTGTTAAAAGAGGGCTTCCGCGCCGGAGAGTTCGTCTCGGCGGGCACGAACGCCATGTACAAAGAAGTGACTCTGCCTATCCTCGCCGACGACGTTGTGCGCGATTTTTACGGCGGCAAGCTCCGCTTCGGCACGCTGCGCCGCTGCATTGCCGCATGGCTCTATTTCAAGCTCTACCGAATGGGCGGAGCGGCGAAGAAACTCGGCTGCAAAGTCTGCTCAAAACTCGCCGGGGGTGACCTGAATGTCTGATTTTCCATTCAGAGCCACGATACTCATTCCCGTCTACAATGTCGAAAAATATCTCGACGGCTGCATAAACTCGCTCAAAGAGCAGACTGAGCCGTTCGGGAATATGGAGATACTCCTGATAAACGACGGAAGCCGGGACGGCAGCGCGGACATCTGCCGCCGCTGGGCTGACGAATATGAGAATATCCATTTCTACTCAAAAGAGAACGAGGGACTTTCAAAGACAAGAAACTTCGGTCTGCGCCATGCGCAGGGCAAGTATATCTTCTTCCTCGACTCCGACGACACTTTAGCGCCCGATACGGTCAAGAGCGTTGTTGACTATTTCGACACGGTCTATAATGAAGTGGATTTAGTCACCTACCGCATCACGCAGTATTTCAAAAATGCGCCGCCGGTCTATCATTTCAGATACCGCACGCTGACCCACACGGGCGTGTACGATTTAGACGACCCCAAAAACAGATTCATCACGCAGACGAACGTCAATATCTGCGTCAAGAATAATAAAAATAACGGCATTTTCTTCGACGAGTCGCCGAATTTCAGGCACGAGGACGAGAAATACTGCTGCGATATCCTGCGCCGCAAGATGAAAATAGGCTTTTGCCAAAAGGGCGAATACAGATATAATCGTGGCAACGAGAATAGCATTGTTTCAACCGTTTTCTCGCCCTATTATATATTTGAAACCTCCATGGCTTTCTACGAGGAATTGTTCAACTCGTTTAGCGGCAGGGTTCCGCCGTATTTCCAAGGCATAGTCTTCAACGACCTGCGCTGGAAGCTCAAGGAGGACAAGCTCCTGCCCTATCACTATTCGCCCGAGGAGTTCGCGCGCGCGAACAGGCGCATCGATGCGCTGCTCAAACAAATGGACGAGGACACTATAATATTGCACCCGTCCGTCAATGAATATCATATCCACTACTGGCTCTCGCGCAAGCCGAATTGCCATCCGACGGTAATAGCAGATGACGGCAAGCTCAGCATTGCGGCGGACGGAAGAAAGATTTTTTCGGCGTCCTCGTTCCCGCTGATGATGAGAAAAATATTCGTCGAAAATGGAAAGGCGAGACTGCTCTCGTTTGTAAAATCCCCCGTGTTCTCGCATCTCGGGCGCGGCGAGTGGAAAGTAATAGCTTCTGTAGACGGCGAAAAACGCGAGCTCGAAACTTTCACCTCCGTTTTCAGCGCGCAGGATTCAGCAGTCAACGTTGTCGATTTTCCGGCGTTCTTCTGCGAATTTCCCGCAGACGGCAGACACGAGATAAAGTTCTTTATAAGCATACGCGGCAAAGAATATCCGACGAATCTTCTCGCCGAGCCGACCGCCGTGTTCAGCCGTAAAATACGCATGTATGTCCGAAACGGCGTGATGTTCACTCTGAATGGCAGGACACTCGTCAGCAGAAGCGTTGACGAAAATGAGAAGTACCGTGCCGAGCGCGAGCAGAGCAAGAATTTCAAGGGCAATGTCAAAAAGCTGCGCAATGCCGCTATTGAATACCGCAGAGCGCACAAAGTCGAGCTCTACTACGACCTGCACACGGTCGATTTCGACAACGGATATTACCAGTTCAAGAACGATATAAAGCACAACGACGGCGTTGAACGCTACTATATCTACAGCCGCGAATACAAGAATATCGACGAGCTGTTCACAAAAGATGAGCAGACGCATCTCGTGAAGTTCGGCTCGGAGAAGCACAAATTGCTCTATCTCTCGGCGCGCGTGATATTCACGGCGTTCTACGGCGTGACTCCCGTCTCACCGTTCGGCTCGGCGGCGGGCGAAGTGCCCTATGCCGATCTGCTCGATTTCAAGACCGTCTATCTCCAGCACGGAGTGCTCCACGCCTCACTGCGCTCGCAGAACTCGGTCGAACGTTGCCGCGCGGATAAAATCGTTATTTCCGCTCCGTTTGAAAAGCAGAATTACATGACGAACTATCACTACCCGGAGGACAATCTCATCCCCACGGGCATGGCGCGTTACGACCATATCGACAGAAATAAAAAGGCGAAAAACAGGATTCTTTTTGCCCCGTCGTGGCGCAAATATCTGACCCAGGAGATAAATTCCTCAAAGTGGGAGCTGATAGACTCAAAGCTCAAAGGCTCCGACTATTTCAGAAATTTCTCGCGCTTTCTTGAGAGCGAGGAGCTGCACGAGCTGCTCGAAAAGACGGACACCTATCTCGATGTCAAGCTCCACCCGATAATCGCGGACGCCGAAGGACTGTTTGATATCAAGAGTCCGCGCGTCGTCATGGCGGGCGCGCATGTTGACATTGAGGACTACAAGATGTTCATAACGGACTTCTCGTCTTTCGTGTTCGACTTCGCTTATCTCTGCCGCCCGGTGCTCTATTTTGTGCCGGACTACGGACAGTTCAAGGCGGGAATGAACCACTACCGCGAGCTGGATTTACCGTTTGAAAAAGCGTTCGGTCCGCTCGTCCTCGACCCGGACGGCGCGGTGGAGGAAATAAAAAAAGCCGCGGAAAACGGCTTTGATCCGGAACCGATATACGCCGAGCGCATGAGAAACTTCTACTATCCGCTCGAAAACTGCGCCGAGGCACTCTACAACGAAGTGAGCTCGTGGGATTGTCTGTAAGAGAGGGATGATCGGGAATGGATAAGCTTATCAGTGTTGCGATACCTGTTTATAACTGAGAGGCGACACTGCGCAAATGCGTTGACAGCATTCTTGCACAGACATACGAAAATATTGAGGTCATCCTTGTCAATGACGGCTCTACCGACCGTTCGGAGGATATCTGCCGCAGCTATGAGCAGATTGACCCGAGAGTCAAGGTCATCAGCAAAGAAAACGGAGGCCTTTCCTCGGCACGCAATGCCGGAATAGACGGAAGTCACGGCGAGTATTTGTTTTTTGTTGACAGTGATGATTGGATAGACAGCGATACTTTGGAAGTGCTGTTGAAAACCGCTCTGCGAAAAGATACGGATGTCACAGGCTGCTGCGTGTATTTTAACTTCCCGAACGGTGTTGAAAACAGCAGAACTTCCGATGAAATCTATATTCAGGACACACGGGCGCTCATAAAATGGATGCTCGCGGGCAGCATTTATGCCAATGCCGCATGGGGCAAGCTGTTCAAGAGAAGTATTTTTGAAAAATTGAGATTTGACGAGAGCTGCGATTTCTGCGAGGACGACGAGTTCAGCTTCCGCATGGCGCATATAGCAAAGGGATATCTCCGCATAGCTGATGCAAAATATCATTATTTTCAGAATTCCGGCGGCATGGTACTCTCCGGCACTTACATTTCCGATACGCCTATAAATGTCATGTCAAAGATAGAATCCGACCCGATAGTGGCGGGTGACCCGGAGCTTTCAAGGCTTGCGCACAAAAAGAAGATAGCGGCTCTGCATACGCTGTATGTAAAATATATGCGCGCAGGAGACAGGCGCAACGCCGCGCGCATCGCTCATATGATGCGTGAGCTGGTATCAAAGCACGGCTACTGCGGAATATCAAAGCAGATGCAGGCGCGTGTCATGCTCATGCGTGCATACCCGCTCGCGAGATTCGTCGAGCTTTCCTCGATATGGCTCAGAGGCAAGAAATACAGCAAAAAATCTGCATAAAAGGCAATCGGACGCAGCAAAAATACTGCGTCCGATTTTTATTTAATTTTTATCTTGCGGCAGTCCGCTTATTTTATATATCCGATAATAAAATGCGAACTCTTCTTGACGAAGTCGTCGAATCCGGACAGCTCGCGCGGATCGGGGCGGCTGTTACTGTAGTTATACACTCTGACGCCGCCGTTTTCCATGCTCTCGACCGCCACAGTGTGCAGCGACGACAGAAGCGGGCGCTTCGTCCAGAACGAGATTATTGCCGAGCCGGCTTTTGGAAATTCGCGCTTGAATCGCTCATAGTCCGTTATGCCGTGCTCGGACATACCGCGCTTTTGGAAATAGTGCCTGAGCATATACGGATTCGAGCCGAACAGTCCCATAAGCACCGAGCCTTTGGGGTATATCTCGAGCGCAAGATCCGCCATGTTCGTTTTCACGCCGTGCAGGCGCATATAGTTATAGACCGCGATTATCTCACAGCCGTTATACGACATCGGAAAAAGCCCGTAACGAAGCCGGCTGACCATGCCGAGCGCCTGACCGTTTATGAATCTGTCGGGCATCGGCATATTTTTATTGAATTTATAGTTCGGCTTTTCAAGCATAATCAGGCCTCCGTCATAAGACGCGACGCATCGGGCTTGGATATCCACATATCCTCCCACTTCTGCCCGGCGATGACCTCGAGGCGCTTCTTCTCTTCATCGTCGATGTCAATTTCGCCCTGCTCGTGCTTTTGCTTGATGAGAGCTTTTATCTGCTCATGGTCGCGCTTTGTCATGGTGTAGCGCCAGACGGTGATGAGGGTTATTATCGCGAATATTGTCGGCAGAATAGAGAAGTTCAGGCGCAGTCCCCAGATAGTGCGCGCGGGCTGCATTGACGGCGCGGTTATCTTCGGGTTATAACCGAACGCATCTATCGACGCGCCGACGATATACGCCATGAAGCTGTTTATCATCTTGCGGAACAGCGTATAGAAAGTTGATATCGTGCCCTCGCGGCGCTCGCCCGTTATCATCTCGTCAACATCGGTGACATCGGGCTGGATATTGACAATGAAGAAATCGGGACCGGAGAAGCCGAAGTTGTAGCATATCGAAGATATGACAATAATTATCGTTGAAATAATCGACGGCGTGTTCGGCGTTATGAATGAAGTAATAAACAGACCGACGACCATAAGCGGACCGAGAATCTTTCCGCACGACTGCTTGCCGAACTTCTTGATGAGCATATAGTTTATGGGCGTGCCCATGAATTCAGAGATGCCCGAGACTATAGTCATGGATATGAACAGGCTGTATTTATCGGCAACGCTGACCATGAAATACTGGTCGGTGATGCTGTAGAATCCGCGGCACATCATAAAGCACAGACTTATAAGAAAATACTGCCTGAACGCGCGGTTTTTAAAAACCTTTACATACTGGCTGACGATGAACTTTATGTTTATCGTCATCTTCGGCATATCCTTCGAGGACGGCTCGCTCGTATGGAAATAGCAGTAGACAAGCGGCCACGCGAAGAACACAGCGAGGATAAAGCCGATGAGCATATATTTATTCGTATCCGCGTGCGAGGGATTCGGCAGACTGCCGAGCGCCGTTCCGACATCGAACTCGCTCAATATGAGCGCGGTGAGTATGAACGAAGTCACCTGTCCGACGGAGTTCATCAGATATTCAATAAATAAGAACTGTGTTCGCTGAAAATAATTCGGCGCGACCATCGGCAGCATTGAAGTATGCGGCACGCTCGCTATGGTGAACGCAGTGCTGTAGAGCAGCGTTCCCGCGATGTACCAGAGCATTATATTGCGCGTGTTGCCGGTGTCCGATATTCCGAATGAGGTCCACTTCATGATATAAGCTATCATGAACGGGATGACCGCTATTAGCAGATATCTCCTGTGGCGTCCTGACTTTGCGCGGGTGTGGTCGCTGATAATACCCATTATCGGGTCGGTTATTGCGTCCCACATTCCGCCGATGAGCGAAATGAAACCCGCCTGCTTGGTGCTCAGCCCCTCGACATAGGTCAGATACTGCTGATGATACATGCTGATCGGATAGCCCGCTCCGCCGAGCATGATGTTTCCCGAGGTATAGCCCACGGCAGGCTTGAGGGTATCTTTCAAATCGCCCTCGATTCCCGCAATGTCTTTGAACCATTCGGAAAAAGTTCTTCTTTCTTTTTTCATTGTTGTCTCCCCTTTCGGCCATATAAGGGAATCGCGATATAACAACAGCCGCAGCTGAAAGTTACTTGAAAAGCTTCGTATGCCTGAGTGCCGAATAGAGCGGCAGTCCGAGCACGGGGCAGACTGCGAGTTCGCCCGCTCCGACTTCCAGAGCGGATATGGCGAATGCTGTGAGCTTGCCGCCCTCGACCGGGGTCAGCATCACTATCTCAAGTCCGACTATGACGGCGTTGAATATAACCGGCATAAGTGACGAGAGCACCGGGAGTTTTTTTATCTGCACATTTCTGAGCATACGCCCGGTTACCGCGCCGAGAAGAGTCGCCGCCGAGCCGAAGAGAACATCCCATATGCCCATCGGGCTCGAAATATTGCCTATGATACAGCCTATCGTCAGCCCCGGTATCGCAGCGGGGGTGAGAGTCGAGAGCACGGTCAGGGCTTCGGAGAGCCTGAACTGCACCGGGCCGTAAGCGAGTGAGAATGCGGCGCTGAGATATGTCGCCGCCGCATAGAGCGCAGCAATGACCGCGCTCTCCGTCAGGAATCGGACGGAAAGTTTTTTGTTTTTCATTTTTCTGCTCCTTTTTGCTGCCATGCAGCGCCTTTAGTTTTGTTCAGCATCGGGCACAATGCCTGTCGGGAAGGTCTCGAACCGACGATTAATTTATATCAAAGATATTCGGCGAGGTCTTTCATGCTGTCGACCACGACGCTCGCTTTAATATCCGAATTTTCGTATTCCTCTCTCGTAGTTACGCCGCTGAGCACGAGCACGCTCGGTATGCCGTGATTCGCGCCTATCGCGATATCCGTCGCCAGGCGGTCGCCTATAAAAGCAATCTCATCGCGCGAGCAGGAGAGCATATGGGTTATATAATCTACAGTTGCGGTCATGGGCTTGCCCATAACAAGCGGGCGTTTTCCGGTCGATGCGGCGAAAAGCTCGATCATCGAGCCCGTGTCGGGCATGAAGCCGTCCGCAGTCGGGCAGTTGAGATCAGGATGGGTTGCTATATACTCCGCGCCGTTCGCGATATACTTCGCAGCGTCCCAAAGCTTCTGATAGGTCAGCGTAGTATCAAAGCCGAGCACGACTATATCGGGGTCTTTTTCAACAAGATTGATGCCCGCAGCTTTGAAATCGCCTGTCAGTCGCTCGTTGCCAAGAAGATAGACGCTCTTGCCGGGGCGGTGTCGCTTGAGGAAGTCTATAGTGACATGGGACGAGATTATGACGCGCTTTTCATCAACGGGAAAGCCCATCTTCGCGAGCTTATTCCTGCACGAGGCAACATTGTTCGACGAGTTGTTCGTGAAGAAATAGAAGTCTCTCCCGCTCTCGCGGACTTTTTTCAAAAATCCGTCTGCGCCGGGAATGATGTTTCCGTCGAGATAGAATGTTCCGTCCATGTCGACAATGAAATATTTTGTCTTTTCAAAGATGCTTTTTTCTGCCAAGGTTTCCACACACTTTCTCTCAAAGTCCTGTTTTCGGGACATAATATTTATAATTATATCATAGTACACCCGTGTTTTACAATATGTCTTTTTCGGCTGTCACAAGCCGTTTTCCGACATAACATAAAAAAGTGTGGCTTATTACTTTATAAAAATTTGACTTTTCTTTAAAATTTCAGTAAAAGTTTTATATTTACTATAGACTTTTTTCTTCAGATATTTTAAAATTATATTGTATAATGCGTCGGCTCAAAGCCGATGGGGACGGAGGATAAAGATATGCCAAACCAGAATCTCGAATTTGGAAACAGGCTCAAGACATTCAGAACGCTCAACGGTTTGACTCAGGGGGAAGTCGCCGAGGTGCTCAACCTCGACCGTTCGACCTACACCTACTACGAAAAAGGCCGCGTGCCGAATCTCGACACGCTCAACAAGCTCTCGAAAATTTTCAACGTATCCGTTGCCGAGCTTATCGGCGAACGCGACGACGGCGCGCTTGATGTTATCAAAAACGCAAGCCGCGAGCTCCACGTTGAGAGCATCTTTTTAAGACCCGATGAAAAACAGCTGATACTCAACCTTCGCCTTTGCTCCCCTGTGGAGAGGCAGAAAATTTTTGACAAGGTCAATCAGTATATCGACAGAAAATCCAAATAAGGACATTTGATGGACAAATTCAAGCTCGAAAACCTCGGCTCGGGCATAACCGCAGTCATTTCGAAGGAACACGGATTCGGGACCGACGCTCTTCTG